>Ga0116179_1001376_pt1 | contig 18289 bp, 17 predicted proteins | sample AD_UKC071_MetaG_FD_89751 | JGI IMG/M metagenome (GOLD analysis project Ga0116179, IMG submission 89751) | Active sludge microbial communities of municipal wastewater-treating anaerobic digesters from USA - AD_UKC071_MetaG | ecosystem: Engineered > Bioreactor > Anaerobic > Digestate | place: USA...
AATTTCTCTTTTTTCATACTAATCATTATATTCTATCTTTACGAACAATAAAAGTGTTATTCTTGAAATTTAGCCTTATTATTGTATAATGTTATTGAGGTGTATAAAATGGCTACTACTAAAAAAATAGAAGAAGATAAAGAAAAAAAGACTACTAAAAAAGTTGCAAGTAAAAAAACAACTAAGAAAGCTACAAGTGCTAAAAAAGTAAATTCAAAGAAAGATGTAACTAAGAAAGTTGTAAAAGAAGAACCTAAAAAGGTTGAAAAAGAAGTAAAAGAAGAAAAAATAGAAGTAAAAAAAGAAGAAAAGAAAGTTCCAGAAAAAAAGGAAGAAATTAAAGTTACAAAAATAGAAGATAATTCTAAACTAAATAATGATAAAAAAATTGATTTAGGAATATTCGTTGTAATAATTGGTTTATTCGTTTTAATATTAACAACTTATTTATCTAATACAATAAATATGACTTCTAGTAAAGTTAATCTTTTAGTTGCAATATCATTAATTATTGAAGCAATTGGAATAATAATTATTATTGTAAATACCTTTAAAAAGAGAAAATAAATGATTGAACAATTACAAAAAATAATTGATGAATCAAATAACATAGTATTTTTTGGCGGAGCAGGTGTATCAACTGAAAGTGGTATACCTGATTTTCGAAGTGAATCAGGATTATATAAAGAAAAGTATGAGTTTCCAGCAGAAATGATTGTATCTCATTCTTTTTTTGTTGAAAATCCCCATTATTTTTATAAATTTTACTTTGATAAATTAGTATATCCAAATGTTTTACCAAATGAATGTCATAAAAAATTAAAAGAATTAGAAGATAAAGGTAAATTAAAAGCCATTATTACACAAAACATAGATGGATTGCACGAAATGGCCGGATCAAAAAATGTTATTAACCTACATGGCACTATTTATTCTAATCACTGCATATCATGTGGTAAATCATTTAGCTTGGAAAGTATGTTAAAGTTTAAAGGAAGTATTCCCACATGTCCATGTGGAGGAATAATAAAACCAGATGTTGTCCTTTACGAAGAGCCACTTAATGAAGATAGTATTCAAAAATCCATTCAATATATTGAAGAATGCGACACATTAATTGTTGGAGGAACATCTTTAAATGTTTATCCTGCTGCCGGATTGATTAATTATTTTAAAGGACGTAATCTAGTGGTAATAAATAAAGATAAATTAAATATCAATAATTGTTTGCAAATAAATAAACCAATTGCCGAAGTATTTGCAAAAATAAAATAAGGAGTTAGTATGTGTGAAGCAACAATATTAAGCAAAATTGTATCAATTGTATCACTTTTATTATGTCTATTAATACCAATAATATACTTTATATACTATTTATATTTAGATAGAAATAATAAAGAAAAAAGTACTATTAAAGGTGGCTTAATAGCCATTATTATATTTGTAGTCTTAATCCTAATAAAACTATTAATTAGCATATCTAATTCATCTTGCCTAAAATGCTACATTAATAACTCATGTAATAAAGAAAATACTACTACTAAAAGTGAAACTACAGAGACAACCACAACTATAACAGCAGAAAAAGAGAATATAAAAACTGTTGAGCAAACTACAAATAGTTATAAAAAATTAGATTATATAACTGGTGATAAAATAGATGAAGGATTAACTTCTAATGGATATAAAATAGAACGTGTTAATGATGTTACTTATATTGATGGCTATATGATAGCCAATAAAACATATTCCCTACCTTCTACATACTATCCATTAAATGCTCATAAGAATGCCCAAAATACAACTAACACTTGTAATGACTGCATCGATGAAACAGTTTATCAAGCAGCCCAAGATTTAATAACAGCTGCTAAAAAAGAAAATCTAAATATTTGGATTCAATCAGGTTATCGATCATATACAACCCAAAAGAACATCTACGATGCCTATGTTAAACGTGATGGTAAAACTGAAGCAGACACCTACTCTTCAAGAGCTGGATACTCAGAACATCAAACAGGATATGCTTTTGATTTAAACTCTGTATCAGATGAATTTGGTAATACCAATGAAGGAAAATGGGTCGCTAAAAACTGTTGGAAATACGGATTTATAATAAGATTTCCTGATGGAAAAGAATCGGAAACAGGTTATAAATATGAGTCATGGCACTTACGCTATGTAGGATATGATTTAGCAAAGATACTTTACAATGATGGTAATTGGTTATCATTTGAAAGTTACTTTGGAATAACATCCGTCTATGAAGATTAATTTATTAATCTTTTTTTATGTTATACTTTAAATAAGAAATAAATGAAACTATAAACAATATATATATTAGGAGGAAACATGGATTTTTTAAACGATTTAGAGGATAATTCAATCCTAATAACAACTACAAATAATAAAAATAAAATATTAAATTATCTGACTGATAATAAAATAATGAAAGATATAAAATTCTTATCATTTTCTGAATTAAATATAGGATTTAAATATGATTACACAAATGAAGCGATTAACTACGTCATGAACCATTATAACGTTAAATATCTTGATGCTAAAACTTATATAGATGATACCTATTATTTGAATGAAAACTCATATAAAGAACCAAAGTTACAAAAACTTCTAACAATTAAAGAAGACTTGGAAAATAACAAACTATTAATATATGATGATTTATTTATAAATATGTTAAAGTCTAAAAGTAACATCTACGTATATGGCTATACATATATTAATAAATATAATAATTATTTATTAAAAGAAGCATCATCTTATATAAAAATTAATATTATCCCAACTAAAGATAACAATTATTGCCATGATGTATATGAATTTAAAACAATGAATGAAGAAATATCATATGTTGCTGAAGAGATAATAAAATTAGTTGATAAAGGTGTAGATATCAACAAAATTTATCTTTCAAATTATTCTGATGAATATTATTTTACAATTAAAAGAATATTTAAAATGTATGGTATACCTGTAAATCTAAATAAGGAAACAACCCTAAATCAAACATCAATTGGTACATATTTTATTAATAATCTATCAGATAATATAGAAGAACTGCTTGAAGATATTTCAAAAAGGTTTAATGTTTCTACAAATGATTACAATAAGGTTATCTATGATAAATTATTTGACTTAATATCATCATATTCTTGGGCATCTTCATATGTAGCTATTAAAGAACTTATTCAAGAAGAAATGCAAATGCAAAAAATTATTATTAATAAATATACTAATGAAATCAAATTAATTGATATTTTAGATAATGTATTCTCAGATGATGAATATGTCTTTTTAATTGGCTTTAATCTAGGAAGTATACCTAAGTTTAAAAGAGATGAAGATTTCATAGATGATAAAATTAAACCAGACATCATAGAAAACACCAATGAATATAACAACATTACCAAAGATAGTTATCTTAGAAGTATTAAAAATATTAAGAATATTAGCATTACCTATAAACTAAAAGACGCCTTCAATAAATATGAAGAATCATTCCTTATACAAGACGATTGCTTTAAAAAAATAGTTACTGACTTCAATATATCAAATTACAATGATAATATTAATAAATTAAATTTAGCTATGAATATTGATAACTTAATAAAATATAATGAAGTAAATGAAACATTAGGAACACTTTATAATAACTATAAAATACCTTATAAAACATATGATAATGCATATACAGGTATAGAATCAAATAAGGTATTAAATTTAATTGACAATAAGATTAATTTCTCTTATTCATCAATATCAGATTATAATAACTGCCCATTTAAATATCTATTGAAAGATGTCCTATACCTATCAACGTTTAAGCAAACAATTCAAGCATTCATTGGTTCCCTATTCCATTACACATTACAAGAATGTTTAAATAATGAAGAAAAGAATATAGATGAAGTTTACTATAAATATGTAGAAGATAATAAAGACAAAATAGATTTAACTAATAAAAATAAGTTTTTCATAGAACAATTAAATAAAGAATGTCACTTTATAATAGAAACTATTAGAAAACAATATAAACATTCTAAACATGATAAAGAAGAACATGAATATCAATTACAATTTGATATTGAAAGAAAAATAAAAACCCATATAAAAGGTATAGTTGATAAAGTATTATTCTATCAAAATAAAGTAATGATTATCGATTATAAAACTGGTAGTGATAAACTTGATATGACATTATTTCAATATGGAATTGGTATTCAATTACCCATATATTTATATTTGTTAAAATTATATGATGAAAATCTTGAAGTAATTGGTTTATATATCCAAAATATACTAAATTTAGATACTACATATGACCCAAATAAAGATTTCTTAATTGAAAAAGAAAAGAAATTAAAATTAAATGGTATAACTTTTAATGATGAAAAAGCCATTGAAAATTTCGATGATACCTATGCTAATTCAGAAGTTATATCAGGATTAGCATTAAAACAAGATGGTACATTTAAAAAGACATCTAAAGTATATGACTTAGATATGAGGGAATCACTAATAAAAGAGATGAAACAATTAATAGAAAGCTGTATAGACAATGTAACAAATGCTAAATTTCCTATATCACCTCTTATGATAAATGAAAAAAATATTGATGCCTGTTCATACTGTGAGTACAAGGATATCTGTTATCATAAATATAAAGACTACAATATAATTACTATGCAAAAGGAAGAAGATGATGATGATGAATAAATATGAAGCACCAGCCTATTATACTGAAGAGCAAAAAGAAGCTGTAATGAAACAAGGAAAAAATATCATCGTCTCTGCCGGTGCTGGATCAGGTAAAACCGCTGTTTTAAAAGAAAGAGTATTAAGAATACTCATGAATGATTACTTTAAAGATGGAAGAAAAGTAAGTATTTCAAATTTAATAATACTAACGTTTACAAAAAACTCAGCATCAGAAATGAAAGAAAGAATTAGAAAGATTATAAATGAACATCCTGAAGTATCAGAAGAAGCAAAAAAACTTGATTCAGCTTATATAACCACTTTTGACTCCTTTGCTCAAAGTATTGTAAAGAAATATAATTATTTATTAAATATGCCAGCTAACTTTTCCATTATTGACGATTCAGTTTTAGATATGGAAATAAATAAAATACTAGATGAAATCATGGAAGATAAATATGAAAAAAGAGAACCTGAGTTCACTCAATTAATAAATGATTTTTGTATTAAGGATGATACTCCACTTAGAAAATCAGTAATTAATATCTATAAGTCTCTCCAAAATAATATTAATATGGATGACTTTCTAGAAAACTATATAACTGACAAATATAAAGATGAATATCTACATTTTCTAATTGATGCCTATACTGAAATGATATTTAAATTAAGAGATGATGCAGCGGAATTACTAGAAAGTCTAGGAGAAGAAACAGAAAAAGAGGACAAAAGAGAAGCCAATTATATTTCGATGGCCAACTTTCTTAATGCAACAACCTATGATGAATTGTTAACTTCTCTTGATATTAAACTAGCCATGGCATCAAAAGGAGTATATACCGAAGAAGGAAAAGAAATAAAAACCAAAGCTATGGAAATTATTACTAGAATTAAAAAGTTAGTTAATATTCCTAGTACATATTTACTTAGCCAATATAAATCAACTCTTCCATATGCCAAAACTATAATTGATATTATTAAAAATTTAAATAAAAAAGTAAAAAATTATAAGGAAGTTCATAATGCCTATAACTTTACCGACATCGCATTCAAAGCAATAGAAATAGTAAAAAACAATCCTGACGTCTGTGAAGAAATCAAACACAACACCTATGAAATAATGATTGATGAATATCAAGATACCAATGACATACAAGAAACATTTGTCTCCTACATTCAAAACGATAACGTTTATATGGTTGGTGATATAAAACAATCAATATATGGATTTAGAAATGCTAATCCAGCAATATTTAAAAATAAATATGATAGCTATAAAGATGGTATAAAAGGCTATAAAATTGATTTGACTAAAAACTTTAGATCAAGATCAGAAGTAGTAACTGAAGTAAATAAATTCTTTGATAATATCATGACAGATGATGTAGGTGGCGCAAACTACAAAAAAGAACACCAAATGGTATTTGGTTTTAAGAAATATGATGAAGTAAAATCTACAACTCAAGATTATTCTACAACCTATTTAAATTACCAAAATACTGACTATAAAGACAAATATAACACAAGCGAAATTGAAGCATTTATTATTGCAAAAGATATAAATGATAAAATAAATAGCCATTCAAGTGTTTTTGACGATGGCAAGCTAAGAGAAATTACTTATAAAGATTTTGCTATATTAATAGATAAAGGCAAAAATTTTGAAACCGTAAAAAAAATATTAGAATATAATCATATACCAACTCAAATACATAAAGATTTATCAGTTAAAGAAGATGATGAAATATTTATCCTTAAAAGTTTAATAAACCTAATAATCAAGGTACATGAACACGCCTTCTTTGATAATGATTATAAGCATTACTTTGCATCAGTTGCTAGAAGTTATATCTATAAATTAAGTGATGATGAAATATTTGATATTATAAAAAATAAAACATTTAATAAAACCGAACTATATCAAAAATGCTTAACAATAAGTGATCAAATAGATGCTTTATCAAACAAAGAATTGTTAATGAAAATTATAGACGATTTTGATATTATAAATAAGTTATCTTTAGTCGGAGATATAGATGAACGATTAAGTAAGCTAGAATATTTTATAAATAATGCTGAATCATTAAATAACCTTGGAATGAATATATATGATATGTCTAACTATTTTGATGAATTATTGGAAAGTGATGAAGATTTAACGATGAGTGCAAGCATATCATCTGGTAATTCAGTTAACCTAATGACAATTCATGCATCAAAAGGACTAGAATTCAACTATGTATACTTACCTTATCTAAATTCTGATTTCACAAAAGGCGGAGGAAGCAAATCAAGATTTTCATATAGTTCCACATATGGATTAATAATACCTTTCTATAAAGATGGAGTTGGTAATACTTTATTATCAAGTTTAAAAGATAATCAAGAATACTTAAGCACCCTATCAGAAAAAATTAGATTACTTTATGTAGCCCTTACAAGAGCAAAAGAAAATCTAATCATGATTAATAGTTTTAAAGAAGAATATGAATCCATAAATGATATAAGTTATTCTGACATGACAAATGTAAAATCTTACTCAGATATATTGGAATTACTAAGAACTAAGATAAATATTACTAATGTTGATTTAGAAAACGTAAATTTAACCACGGAATATAAAGCTATAAGAAATTATAATTATATAGATCATATTCCAAAGTCTAATGTAAAAATAAAAACCAAAGAAGTACTAATTCAAAACGATATAGAAGAAGAAAAACATTTTTCAAAAATAATGACTAAAATTAAAACTAAAGAGATGGATGAAAAATTACAATTTGGTACTAAAATGCACTACATATTTGAAATCTATAACTTTAATAATTCAAATTTAGACGATTTAAAGATAGATGATATTTATAAAGATCGAATTAAATCTTTCTTAAATCATAAAGAATTGCAAAATATCAATCAAGCAAAAGTATATAAAGAACATGAATTCTTATATAAAGAAGGTAACAAAGAATACCACGGAATAATCGATTTGTTATTAGAATATAAAGATCATTTAGATATTATAGATTATAAAACATCCGATATTGATGAAAAAGAATATCTAGATCAATTAAACGGATACAAAAAATATATTGAAAATATTAACAATAAAAAAACTAATATCTATCTATACTCTATTAATAAAGATGAATTAAGAGAATTAAATTAAGAGGAAATATCCTCTTTTTTTTGTATATATATTATAGGTGATGAAATGAATAATTTCTACAATATAAATGGTTGCATACTTGATGATACTCAAATAAAAGCAATCGAGGCTAATTCAAAAAATTCTTTAGTTGTAGCCGGTGCAGGATCTGGTAAAACATTAACTATACTTGGTAAAATAAAATATCTAATCGAGGTTAAAAATATAAAACCAGAAGATATACTATGTATCTCATTTACTAATGAATCAGCTAAATCGTTAAAAGAAAAGCTATTAAAAATCAACTATGATATAGAGGTATTAACTTTTCATAAATTAGGACTTAAAATACTAAATAACGATAATATTTCAATAATAAACGACAATTATCTAGACTACATAATAGATGAATATTTTAAATCATACATAAAATACAATAAAAAAAATAAAAGGATCTTTAAAAATATATTATATACTGAAAGAAATATAGACTCATTATTTGAAACCTATGAATATCAAAAAATCAAAATGATAATATCAACATTCATAAAATTAGCCAAAAGCAACAATCTAGATAAATATGATATCTATAGATTTTATAAATCAGCATGGTTTAATGAAAAAATAGTTATTAAATACATATTAGATATCTACATCATATATCAACATGATCTAGAGTCTCAAGGTAAAATAGATTTTGACGATATGATAATAAAATCACAGCAAGAAATTTGTTCAAAACATTTAAGTTATAAACAAATAATCATTGATGAGTTTCAAGATACATCAAAAGTAAGGCTAGATTTAATAAAGGAAATAATAAAATATACGAATGCATCCCTATTTGTAGTTGGTGATGACTTTCAAAGTATTTATCGATTTTCTGGCTGTAATCTAGATATATTTATTAATTTTAGAAAATATTTTACGGATACAACATATAGTTATTTAAAATATACTTATCGTAATAGTAATCAATTAATAAAAGTTTCTACAAATTTTATCATGAAAAATCCAAAACAATTAAAAAAGCAAATAGTATCAAATAAAAATCAATTAAGACCAATAAAAATAGTATTTAAAAAAAGCCTTGATTATATAATAAATAAGATAAATGATGAAGATATACTTATCTTAGGAAGAAATAATAAAGATATACAACAAATTAATTATCCAAATAAATTAACAATTCATCGTTCAAAAGGGCTAGAAGCCTCATATGTTATATTGGTTAACTCAGATAATATTCCTTCAACTATTAGGAATGAAAGAATATTAAGATTTGTTTTAAAAGAACATGATTATATACCTTATGAAGAAGAAAGAAGACTATTCTATGTTGCTTTAACAAGAACAAAAAATGATATATACATCATGGTAAATAAAAAAATTAGTCCATTTGTTAATGAACTAATTCACGATTATCCTGATGATATTGAGATTATTAAATAATCCTAATAATTATCAGCCTTTAATTCCATAAAGCTTTGAGGATGAGCACATACTGGGCAAACTTTTAAAGCTTCTTTTCCAATATAAACATATCCACAATTACGGCAAATCCAAACTCTATCTTCACCTCTAGCAAATACTAAATTGTTATTAATATTTCCTAAAAGTTTCATATATCTATCTTCATGTTGATGTTCAATACCAGCAACTTCATCAAATAGAGTCGCAATTCTTTCAAATCCTTCTTGACGAGCAACTTCAGCAAATCCTTTATACATTGATTCCCATTCGTATTTCTCACCATTTATAGCATCTTGTAAATTATCTGTAGTTGTAGGAACCTTACCATCATGTAATTCTTTAAACCACATTTTAGCATGTTCTCTTTCATTACTAGCAGTCTCATCATAGATAGCAGCAATTTGCTCATATCCATCTTTTCTAGCTTGAGAAGCATAGAAATCATATTTATTACGAGCTTGAGATTCTCCAGCAAATGCTGTCATTAAATTTTGCTCGGTCTTACTTCCTTTTAATTCCATAAAATTACCTTCTTTCATATTAATATAATATCACAAGAAAATTAGAAATGGAATACTACCTAATATATATAAATTAGGAGGAAAAATGAATTATAAAACAACTACAAAATTAGCAAAATACATAGAATTAAATATACTACCAAACATCATTGCCTATACATTAGCTGACCTATATAAAAATAATAATCTAAAAGAAATATCATTTATAAAATACGTTAACAACATAAGGAAAATAATAAATATAACCAATATTAATTATAAGGTAATCAAAAAAATAACAATAAATCAATTAAATAATAAATACCATTTAGAGGTAATAAACCTCTATCCTTTGAAAATAAAAGAATTAGATAACTAATTCTTCTTAAGTAATGCTATAAAGAATCCTTCATAGTAATTACTAGGTTTAATCGTAAGAACACCATCAATATTACTATTTAAATATTCAATATCTTTTCCTGTCAATTTAACAAGCGAAACTTTCCCAGTTTTAAGTGCTTTATTAATAATATCCTCATTCTCTTCTTTTAAAATAGAACATGTAGAATAAATAATATAAGAATCTTTATTAACCAAATTAATAGCCTTATTCAATAAAGTAAATTGGGTATTAGTAATTTTATTTAATAAAGAATCATCTAATTTAAAACTATCTAAATTTTTTAAAGTTAAAGTGCCTGATCCACTACAAGGAGCATCAAGCATAATCTTATCAAACTTAAAGTCATCAGATAAATCTCTTGAGTCAATATTCATGACATTAACACAAGTAACACCCAAATGATTTAAATTGTATTTAAGTCTCTCTAACCTTCCTTTATTACGCTCACATGCTGTTATTAAAGCATTATTGTTTGATAAAGCAGCAATCTGAGATGTCTTACTACCAGGTGCAGCACACATATCCAAAATCATTTCATGAGCCTTAACATCCAAATATAAAGGAGGCATCATTGAAGATAAACTTTGCAAATAAATTGAACCATTTATATAAATGTCCAAGTTTGATATATCTTCTTCTGATTTATTCAATACTACTAATGCATCATCATAATAAGCAACATGTTCATATAAAATATTATTATCATTAAAAACTTTTATAACATTCTCTATATTATTAATTAATGTATTAACTCTAATGGTAACAAACCTTTTATCAATGACAATTCCAATATCATCATTATATTCTTCTTTAATTTTATTCTTTAAGTAATCTATATTCATAAAACCATCTACATATAACTAGGAATATCTATTCCAACTAAATGTAACATTTCTTCTAAGACTTTAACAGTAACATTTAATATATAAACCCAGTCCTCTTGCTTAGTCCTATCATCGCATCCAATTACATGATTATTTTGATAGAAATTATTAGCATCTACCGCTAAATCATATAAATAATCAACTAAATAATTAGGTAATCTATTATTATAAGCTTTATCAAATGATTCGGATAAAGTAATTAGTCTAAATCTTAACTTTCTATCAGTATCATCATAAATATTATCTGATAAATCATCTATATTATTAAACTCTTTAATAATCTTCTTTAAACGTAAAACTGTATATAACATATAAGGACCAGTTTTACCAACAACATTACTAAACTTATTAATATCAAATATATAATCGTTAACACGATTGTTTTGTAAGTCAGCAAACTTTAATATGGCATTTACAATCTTACGAATGTCTTCATCATCCATGGACTCATTACCATCTTTTTTAGAAATAAATATATCTTTTGTTTCTTTAAATAAGTCATCCAAATGAGGAGTGTCACCGGATCTAGTTTTATAAGGTTTTCCATCTTCTCCATTAACCGTGCCATATCCAAGGAATTCTAACTTAGCATCACTTATACCAGCCTTTTTAACTGTTCTAAATACTTGTTTAAAATGTAAGTCTTGTCTATTATCTACAACATATAAAATATTATCGGGTTGAAACTTTGATTCTCTTTCATAAATTGTTGAAACATCAGATGTACCATATAAATAGGCTCCATTAGATTTTTTAAATATTAAAGGAGGAATTTCCTTAGTATCACTATCTTCATTAACATCAACTACTAAAGCCCCTTCAGACTCATGTAATAAACCTTCTTTATTTAAAATATCTTCAACAGGTTTAATATATTGGTAAGCATCAGACTCACCTTCCCATAAATCAAAAGAAACATCAAGATAATTATATAATCTTCTAATATCACTTACAGAAATTTCTTTAATAACTTTCAAATATGATTCATATTCAGCATTACCTTCTTGTAAATCTTTAGTAATATTAGCACATTCATCCATGATTTTATCATCAGTTTTTACTAAAGCACTCATACGAGGATATGCTTCATTTAAATACTCTAAAGTACAATCTTCTGGTTTAACATTATCATGTTTCATAGCATATATAACTTCACCAATTTGAAGACCATAATCACCTAAATGAGTATCTGCAATCGTATCATTACCTTTATATTTACAAATACGTTTAATAGCTTCACCAACAATTGCCGTTCTCATATGACCAACATGTAAAGGCTTAGCAACATTAGGACCACCATAATCAAGAACAACCTTTTTGTTATCTAAAGAGATACCAAATTTATCTTTAGAATTCATCTCTTTTATTAAATCATTAATAAATTTATTACTTAAAGTAATATTAACAAATCCATTAACAAAACTAATAGACTCAAAACAATAAGAAGAGTTCTCACTATTCTTAAGTTTATCAACCATTTCTGAAGCTATATCAGCTGGAGCCTTATGTAATTCTTTAGCTAATCTAAAAGCATCATTAATTTGAAAATCACATAAACCTGGTTTAGAGGATAAACTAACACTAACTTCACCCAATTCTTTTTTAACAATTTCACTTACTATATCAGTAACCATATTACACCTCTCAGTTATAAAATAATTGTATTATAACATAAATATCAATATTTAATATTAAATTCTGCAAGTATTCTCTTTATATCATTAGCATCATCTTTACTTACCAAACGTGCCCTAAATCCTAAACTACTAGCAGTATTAACATTTTCAATTCTATCATCTATAAAAATAGATTCACTTGGATTTAAACCAGATGATTTTAAAAATATATCATATATATCTGTATTAGGCTTTAAAGTTTTAACAACATAGGATACTAAAATTCCCTTAAAATATTTAATATAAGGATATACTTTAAAATGATTCCAAACATCTTCACTCATATTAGAAATAACATATAAATTGTAATTATGTTTATATAAATCTTTAACAATATCTAAAGCATTTTTATTCCAAATTTGATGTATATACCAACTATTCATAAAGTTTCTAACTAAACTTTCATATTTATTATATGTACGAATATTAATAGATTTTATAGCCATCTCTCTAGTAATAAGACCCGCATCTAATCTCTTCCATTCAATAGAATCTACAATCTCATCATGAATAAAAGCAAACTCCTCAGGTGTATGAGCATAGTAACTACTAATTTCTTTCTCATCATACCTTAACAAGACATTTCCCATATCAAATATAATATTCTTTATCATAGAATCACCCTTTATTCTTTTATAAGTATACCAATATTGAGTATTTAAAACAAATTAAAAGATAGTTGATTACTATCCTTAACATTTATTTTATATCTTTTTCTAATTTAATTGGATTAACATGTATTACCGTTAAATATATTTCTTCAACTTTCTCTGCTATTTCTTTTTCTAAATCATCAGCAATCTTATGACTATCATAAGTAGACATAGAACCATCTACATAAATGGTAAAAGATACTTGATATCTATAACCTACAGGTGTTGAATTAAAATGTTTAACCTTTTTTATCTCTTCATGACTATTAATAATACGATAAACCTTTTCTTTAGTTTCTTTAGAAACAGACTTATCCATTAATACATCATAACTCTTTTTAAATATATCTACAGCCGTGATAAATATCCAAACTGATATTCCTATACCAACAATACCATCAATGAAATAAATACCATTTAAAGCACAAATATTAGCTATCAAGTTACATGTTGTAATAATACAATCATTACGATGATCCATAGCATTAGCTTCAATTAATATACTATTGTACTTTTTAGATAGATAATGCGTATAAAGAAATAAACCAAATTTCACAGCAATAGTGGTAAAACATACAACAATTAACCAAAAGGAAAACTCATATTCACCTTTAACAATTAAAGATTTAATGGCTCCTTTACAAACGTCATAACACATTACCATCATTACTAAACTTATTAACATTGAGTAAACATAATCAGCTTTCCCATGACCTAGATTATGATCCTTATCACGAGGCCTACTAGATATTCTATTCCCTATAAAAGTCATTAAAGACGAAAAAATATCACCAGCACTATTAGAAGCATCAGCAATCATAGATTGACTATGCGTCATAAAACCAACTATAGCTTTTATAACAAGTAAAAAGACATTCCCAACAATGCCTAAAATGCTAGCTTTCTTAATTTTTTCATATCTTTCCATAAAACTCACCATCTTGCAATATATATCAAGTATAAGGTTATATAACCTTTTTTTCAATATAAAAAAGATGCATATTTCTATGCACCTGTTACATCTTCAATAATAATTAATAACAAAATAATTATTACAAATTAACACTTATTTTCTAACGTCAACTCTCACATTTTTTTCCATTGGATAATAGACATAGCCACGTTCATCATTAACCAATCCATGAGTATCAACAAATCCCAATTTCTTATAAAAATCATGAGCATATAACGTAGAACATGTAGATATATAATCTAAATCAATAGTAGAGCAAACTTCATTAATAAGTGAAGTACCAATACCCAAACCATGAAAGTCATCATCTACATATAATAATCTTATAAAATTATCTGCCATAGTAATAAATCCAACAAGTCTATTATCAATAAATGCCCCATAAGATATATTTTCATCAAGCAACAATTCACTGGTAGGAACCCAATTTCTATGCTCCATGGCATAATCTTTTGCTTCATGTAATTGATATTCCTTAGAACATAATTGGATAGCACTCTCGGCATCATTATTGTTTAATTTTCTAATTTGATAATTCATAATATCACCATAAATATTATAGCACATCCAATAATCGATACAAAAAATTTGAACTTATAATCTATTTCAATATTATTGAATTAAAATATTTTATGAACCTGTGCTAACGTACTTATTCGAACTTAACTTAAATACAACTAATGATATTCCTAAAAAAATTAATGTCCCCAAAGGGGCAAAAGCATAAAATACATTATCATTTCTACCCAAGAAATATAAATAAGGATAATAATTAACTAATCCATATGGAATAACAAAGGTGAAAAATAATACTATGTATTTTTTAAATATAGCAATTGGATATTGAGCAATTTGTTTACCACCATAAGTAAATAAACTCTTAATTTCTAAACCCTGAACAGTAAAAAATGAAAGACCACTCATTAACAATAATATGGAGAAAAATATAACAACACTACCAATAATCATTAATAATAAAACGATAACCTTAATTAAATTCAATTCCAAATCTAAATTAATAATTGAATAAATCATTATACCAATACACTGAATTATTCTAGAGGTCCTTACTAAAGAAACTTTAGATGCTAGAATTTGTATAAGTAATGATCTTGGTCTAACAAGAAGTCTATCAAACATTCCATTTATAATTATGTCTGAAAAATCATCAAGTCCCTTAAAGAAAACATCATTAATAGAATATCCCAATTGGATAATAGAATAACATAGTAATATTTCGTATAAAGTAAATCCTTTAATATTTCCAAATTTGGAAAACAAAGCAATAATAATAAAATAATCAGAAAACATAACAAAGAACTGAGCTATAAAATTAATTATACTAGATAACTTATATTCACAGCTTGTCTTTATATGCATACCTAAAGCCTTAAAATATAAATCCATCCTACCCTCCTTGTATTACAGACTTATTAAGCGCTAACTTAGTAAGAATGTTTCCTATAATGACAATAACAACTAACCAAATAATACTACATGTAATAAGACTAATACCTTCATTAATAGAAAAATAACCAGTATATAAATTATAAGGTAAATCACTTATATACCTAAAAGGTAACGCATAAGCTATAGTTTGTAAAAAACCAGGGAACAAATAAAGAGGAATAGAGCCACCAGAAAATATTTCACCTAATACCTGAAATATATTAATGATTCCACGATCATCCAAAGTAAAAAATATAAGGATATGAAAAATATAAGCTATACCTGTTACTAAAAAACTAGAAATTATCAATGATACAACAAACAAAGCAAAACCCATAATACTAACAGGTGCTTCTAATTTATATGGATAAGGTAACAACATAGCAATACATATAATTGGCAAAAACTTCAATAATACATTAGCTACTCTTATACCATAAAATGTCGAAAACCATTTCTTAAAAAAGTTAATAGGCTTGCATAACTCATACGCAATATTTCCATTTTTGATCATTGATACAAAATCATTATCTTTAAGCATAATATATGTTAATCCATAAAAAGCTTGATTTAACCATATATATGAAACTATTTTATGCAAATCTAAATCCGAATTACCAGATTCAAAGAAAGCAACGTAAACAGATATAAATACAAATCCAAAAAAGAATTGAGTAAGAATTCCAGCAATAGCTGACATTCTATAACTTATATTAGTGATCAATTTATTTTTAAACAAATTAAAATATAATCTCATATGTTATATTCCTGATAAAGTTTAATAATTAAATTATCAATATTGTCACTATCAATATCTATATCACTAATATCCACATATTCACCAACATAATTAACAAATGAGGAAATCGATATTAAATTAATATCAATTATAAATTCATAACCAATGTCAGTTTTTGTTCTTTTACATACTCCCTTTTTATTAAATTTCTTCAAAGTATCGTTAGTAATAATAGTTACCTTCCTACAATTACCAAACTTAGCTTTTAAATCGTTCAAAGTACCATCAAACAGTTTTGAACCTCGTCCAATTAAAATAATTCTATTAGCTAAAGCTTCAATATCATTCATATCATGAGAAGTTAGAATAACAGTAGTCTTATACTTCTTATTTATTTCAATAATAAAATTCCTGACTTTTTCCTTAGACACTGCATCCAAACCAATGGTAGGCTCATCCAAAAATAATATTGATGGTTTATGTAATAAAGATGCCGCTATTTCACAACGCATTCTTTGACCTAAACTTAATTGTCTAACCGGCATTTTTATAACATCTTTAATATCTAGCATTTCAACTAATTTATTTTTAGTTTCTAAATATTCTTTATCATCAATTTTATATATTACTTTTAATAAATCAAAAGTATCTTCAGCAGGAATATCCCACCATAATTGACTACGCTGTCCAAATACAACACCAATATCTTTAACGAACTTCTTACGTTCTTCAAATGGTGACATATGATTGATACTGATAGACCCGCTATCAGGTTTTAATATTCCACACAACATTTTAATAGTCGTGGATTTACCTGCGCCATTAGGTCCAATGTAACCGACAATTTCACCCTTATTAATCTTAAAAGATACATCTTTAACAGCATCAATAGAGACGTACTTCCGATTAACAAAAGACTTTAAAGCAGCTTTTAGTCCACTATTTCTCTTAGCTACCTTAAAGGTTTTAGATAGATGATTAACATCAATAAACGACATTTTTTATCACTCCTTCCACAACAAAAAAGCATGATTTTTACTCACGCCGTAATTTTAGTGCACAATAAAACCAAACTTGTTTGTTAAATGTCAAATAAAATATAATACATCGTTAAAAAAAAGACAATATGTTTTTTATAATATAAAGAAAAAATGCATATTTCTATGCATCTTATTACTTATTCTTATCAAGAGCAATACACTTACAATAATGATTAATTATTAAAAATCCAGAGATAATAACAACAAATCTAACAAATGCATAAGCATCTCTACTTATATAAGTTATATTATTAGCGGTAGAAGCAGAAGCATTTTGAATACCAGTATAAGCATCACCGCCATAAGTTGTTGCATTAACAATTACTGTTGGTACATTAAATGATCCAATTAAACCAAATAATAGAACAACAATTCCTAAAAATAAACCAAAAATATTTAAATAATAAACGTTTTTCATAAAAACTCCTATCTCAATTTAATAAATTTTAATTAACTCAAAATAAACTAGTTAAATTATCATCAAAACTCAAAAAATGATAATAATAAAACCAAACTACTAAAACCTATTGATAACTCCCAACTCCTCTCAATTAAATTATAACACTTAAACATTATAATTAATAGAAATAAACTTAGTATATTTGTTATAATAATATATATAAAAGGAGAAA
>Ga0116179_1001378_pt1 | contig 18277 bp, 18 predicted proteins | sample AD_UKC071_MetaG_FD_89751 | JGI IMG/M metagenome (GOLD analysis project Ga0116179, IMG submission 89751) | Active sludge microbial communities of municipal wastewater-treating anaerobic digesters from USA - AD_UKC071_MetaG | ecosystem: Engineered > Bioreactor > Anaerobic > Digestate | place: USA...
ACTGCGTAAAAATCCAGACCTGGACGGACTTGGATTCATTGCGCGTGGCGCAGGCGACATGGACCTCGTCGCCCATCCGGATCACGGTGGGCCGACTTTTCGCATCCAGCCGGACGAGCTGCCCTTTGGGGGTTGGGAAACGGGTGGAAAGGGGGACGGGGGACGGGTCTGACGGGCCCAGATGGAAGCGTTTGAGCCCACCATCGTTCCCGATGGCAAACAGCAGTACGCCACCGCCACCGTCGTCATCCGCCTTTACCGGAATCAGCGCGGTGGCGATCTGATCGCCGATGTCGAGAGTGAGCGTTACCCTTGCTCCCGGCTTGGAAAACGCCTCCGCGCAGCCCAGGTAGAAAGAATCGAACTGCCGCGGTTCGCGGCCGAAGGGATAGAAGGGGCCGCTCATGACCAGGGGGGTCGTGTTGGCGATGCCTTCGGCGTCGATGCCTTTCGCGCCAGTCCCGTTGTGGCCCATGCCGGAATCGTCTTTGCCGTTGGGCAGTTGCACCCCCAGCCGGATGTCCTGCAACTGGAGGGGAGCTGCGGACGCCAGCAAGGCGGATGTGGGGCGGGCGCGCAGCCAGCGTTTCTGATGGCCTTCGAGTTCCAGCACTTCCAGGCTGCCCGCGCCTTTCTTCAGATTCAGTTTGTCATCGGACGTGGTGGGGTTGTCGATGGCCCGCCATTTCACCACCTCGTCGCCCTTGCCCTTGCCCCAGTATTCCCAGGTGGCGTTGGCCAGGCCCGTGGCAACGCCAGACCCGCTGATCTCGATCGTCGCTGCGGTCGCCACATCCAGCAGCGCCTCGTCGCCGATGTAGAGGGCGTGACGCTGGCGCTCGATCAAGCCGCTCTGCGCGTCGAAGGGCGCAAAGCGGTCGGCAATCGTCATCGCCACGTCGTCGTTAAGAGGCGGTGCCGGCCGGAGGGTGACGGTGTCGGGTGCCACGGCGACGACCTCGTGGTGGGTGCCCCTGCTCTCGTCCCGCAGCACCGTGCCCGCGCTGAGACCGAGCATCGGGCTGACCTGCGCGATGCCATCGGCGCCGTCGTCCGATTGGGTGACGGTGCGCACCGTCCAGCGGGTGGGCTGCGTGCCGTCTGCATTGACTGCGAGGATCGGGCCGGGGGCGCTGACGAAACTGTCTGTCGCCTGCCGGGTTGCGAACAGGGACTTGAGCCGGGCGGGGAGGATGCGCAGGGGGGCGCCGGTTTCGAAGTTGACGGGCGGATCGACCTCGGCGGCCTGCAGTTGTATGCGCGCCGGGGCGTCGATCGGGTCGGCACCCCGCGTCATCGTGAAGACGACCGGGGCCCGTGCGGCGCGGCCGGCGTCGCCGCGGATGCCCAGCCAGTGCATGAGGCCGCGACGATTCTTTTCGGGGATGCGGTCGAGGCGTTGGGCCACCTCGGACCCCAGGCGCGCGGCGATCTCGAACAGCGCCTTGGCCAGGTCCACATGGCCGCCGTCGGGGCGCCAGTCGGGCAGGCGGACGCGGGCGCGGGCGACCAGTTCGTCCAACAATTGCTTGCGCCGCCGGGTTTCGTAGCGGATCGAGGAGTCGGGTTTCATCGCGCTTCCTCCTCCACGGCTCCAAAGCGGCCTTCACGGTAGTAGAAGGGATAGACGAGGTTGTGCGTCTGGTTGGTCTTGCGGACGCGATACTCGATCTCGACCCGCACGATGCCGTCGGCGGCAAGCAAGGGATCGGTGCGCACGCCGAGCACTTCGATGCGCGCTTCGTAGCGGAGCAGGGAGTCCCGAACGGCTTCTTCCAGGCGCGTCAGCATGGCGGTGTTGACCGCGGCGAAGATAAGGTCGTGGACGCCACCGCCGAAATCCGGCCGCATGACGCGCTCGCCGGGGTCGGTGTTGAGGATGATCAGGATGGATTGGCGGATGTCGGATTCAAACTCCGCCAGTTCGATGCAGCCGGTGAAGGGGTCGAGCCGGATCGGCCACGCCCACCCACGCCCCAGCCAGTCCTTTTGCTCGTCCATGATGAATTCATCCTATGAGGACTGTCGGTGCGCCCGCGGCAATGGCATTGGGGCCACCCGGTTCGTTGATCGTGTCGCCCTGCCGCGCGGCAGCCAGGCCACCGATGAGCACCGTGGTGCTGCCGGCGCCGACCATGCCGCCGACGTGGGGTTGGGTGCCGTTGGCAAGAGGACAGGCGTGGAAATCGGCCCCCGCCCGCCAGGCGGGTTGGCCACAGATGATCACGCTGGCGCAGCCCGGCCCCGGGCCGAGGGGTGTGCCGTGGGTGGTGGCGTCGCCGATACGTGCTGCGGGTTGTCCCATGATGGCGGTCCTTCAGTTGAGGGTGATCAGCGTGCCTTTGACACCCAGGGTGGCCCCCGACTTGAGATCCAGCGGTCCGCTCGCGTCGATGGTGATGGACGGCGCTTTCAGATTCAGTTTGGTGGCCGCTTCGATGGTGACGGCTCCGCCCTTGCTATCGATGACGACGCGGTTGCCCTGGCCGTCGTCGAGGCGCAGGCCGTCGTCGTCGATGGTGAGTTTCTTGCCATCCTTGAGTTCGAGTTGCACCCGGCTCTTGGCGCCGTCGTCGAAAACGAGCTTGTGTCCGTCACGGCTGTGGATGACGCGCCGATCATTCTTGCCATCGGCGTTGTTCTCGGGAGCCTGGGCCACACCACTCCAGAGGCTGCCAATGATGTAGGGAAACCGCAGATCGCCCCGATCGAAGGCGACCAGCACCTCGTCGTGTATTTCGGGGATGAAATACACGCCGCGCCCCTTGCCGGCCATCGGTGTGACGACCCGCGCCCAGTAGCTGGCAGTGGGGTTGGCGTACCAGGGGTAATTGACCTTGACCCGTCCCTGGCCGCTGGCGTCCTTGTTTTCGCAGACGATGGCAACTGCGACGCCCTTGGCGTAGCCGCCCGATTCGAGATCGGTTTCGGTGGGAGCTGTCGTTGCGAGACTCATGCCGATGTCTCCTTGATCTTGAAGCGGGTCCGGTAGCCGTTGCTGTCGAGCTTATGCACCGCCTGCTCGATGTAATAGACCTTGGAGAACATATCTCCCAGATTGCCGAGCGCGACATTGCGGTCGGGCATCAACTCGGGCAGACCGATGGCTTCGGCTTGCCCTGTGAGAAATTTCTTGGCGTGGTCGCTGAGAATGGCGACGGCACGGCGCTTGGCTTCGGCCTCGGTGAAGACCGGTTGACGCACTCTTAACACGCATGTCTCGCCCAGGGCTTCCCGGAGCCGTTCGCCGGCGCTCTTGCGGTCTGCATCCTTCCCCGACTCCTCGCCGGCAACGGCCTTGCCGATGATCGCTTTACCCTTGTCCGGGTCCCAGCCGACGACTTCGACCATGCTGACCTGGGCGGCGAGGTTGGCTTCGGGCTGGAAGGAGAGCAGACCTTCGCCCCAGTTCAAGATGACGATGTCCGAGTCGCGGTCGCGGGGCTGAGCAAACCGCAGCGTGTTCGGGGGGGTGACGTAGATCTCGAACCCGTTCCGTTTGGCGAGCTTGCAGGCAAATTCGAAATCGCTTTCCTGGTTCTGCTCCACCTGGGCGTGGTTCTCGTGGGTGCTCTGAATGTCGCCGTTCAGCTTGTGCAGTGATGCCATCTTGCTCACCACGGCACTATCGGAAGATTCGGTCCAGGCCCGGGTTTCCTTGCCGAGCGTCATGGAAAACGCGTGGTCGTAACCGGAGATGGTCAGTTCGGGCGTGCCGCCTTCAGGAAACTGGGTGGTGATGCTGGTGATGACGCCCTCCAGCAGCGGCGTCAGGCGGCTCTGGTCGCCATAGCCGAGGGCGATGGAGACTCTTGCTCCGAAGCGCAGCACGTCGAGCACCTGGTTTGTGCCTCGCCGCAGGAAGGCCCGGTCCCGGAGGCTGTAGGTGCCGACGGCAGTGAAGCTGAAGCGGCCCAGCGCACCGAGGCTGCGGTCGACCTCGACGGAACTGATTCCGATGCCGAGCGCCTGGATGATGTCGTTTCCGTCCACGGTGATGCGGAAGGCTGGCGCGTAGAAGTTGCCGTGCCTGCCGGAGAGTTCAGCGAGATTCATCGCGATGCTCCAGTGGCGGAACGGTGACCCAGTCGCCGGGGCCGATGTCGCGCGGGTCGTCCAGGTCGTTGTGTTCGGCGATGTTCCGCCACCTTGCCGCGCTACCGTATTCACGGTGGGCGAGCGACCACAGGGTGTCGCGGCCGACGATGACCCGCCGCTTGCTCTTGTCGGAGGATTCGAGGCGAGGGTCGCGGACCATCTCCTCGAGTGTCCGGTATGAACGGAAGGTGACCGACACGGTGGCACGGGCCGGTGTCCCGTCAGGGTGGAAGAGCGTGATCTTGCGCGATAGCTTCTCCAGGACGGCCTTGAAAAGCAGGCGCCCCCACGCGAAGGACACCGGAGGGGGCGCATGGAGTTCGCGGTCGATGGCAAGCAGCGCGGCGAGATCGTCGAGGCGCTGGCGCACGCCGCCGCCCTTGTCGGCGTCGGTATGGTCGTCGAGGAAGAGTTCCATTGTGAGCACGGCCGCGTCGCCGTTGGCGAACTGAAGCAGCGGCCCGCACAGCCCCGGAATCGTGGTTGCCTTGTAGGCGTTGCTGCGTTCAATGCTGTACTCGTTGGGGTTGAACAGCACAGTCAGCGGTGGCTCGTTGCGACGCGAGCCTTCGAGGATCCTGATGCTTGCCTTTTCGAGGGACATGACCCTTACCTCACTAGAGACCGCGGCGCTCGCGCTCGATGCGCAGGCGCTTTTCGATGTTGCGGGCCACTTCATCGGTGAGCCGTTCGACCAGCCGTCGGTCGAGGGGCGGGTTCGTCGAAGCGGCGGTGTGTGGCGTCACGGGCGGCTGGGCGGCCTGGGGCTGCGGGGCAACCGCATGGTGGTGTCCGGGAGGCATCGGAGCCCGGGTCGAGAGTGGCGCCATTTCGCGCATCGCCGATGCGGATGTCTGCCAGACTTTCTCCACGGCGGAGGGCAATGCAGGGCGTTCGACTTGGTCGCGAGAGCGCCACTGCACTGTTGTCACATCGCCAAGCGCGCGTTTCGGGGTCTGCGGCGCCAGGGCCGACCGGCGCTCGGTGTGGCGGGTGAGGCTGGGGCGCGCGCCCCCCTTGATCAGATTGGAATTGGAGGGCGCCACGCGAGGGTGTTCCGGGATTCGAAACCTGAAACCCGACCTGTCGAGCAGTCGGGAGCGGCCAAGGTAGCGGGGCTGTGGCGGCGGAGTGGAGGCGCTGGGGCTGCGTGCGTTGTACGCAGACGAAGTTGGTTCCGTGCGGTGCAGAAATGCGGATGCCTCGAAGGCGCGCCAGCCTGTCCAGTTAAGCAACTGCCGGTGCCCCGCGGTACGGGCCTCACGAGGCCGGGGAGGAAAGGTCCGTCGAGTACCGGGTTTGCTTTCTGCCGTGCCAACCGCGCGAATCCGCTCAGGGTTTCCACCGGGTTTGCCAATCGTTGCCGATGCGGTCACTCGGCCGCCCCTCCCAGCCGATTGCAGCAAGAGCCGCTCGGTCCGATGGAAGTCGACCGTCCGGAGCGGCGCGCGTGTGTTGGCAGTCGGAAGTGCGTCGCGCTGGGCGTAGTGGGCGGCGGCGAAAAATATCTGCTGTGTGAGATGGGTATGCCGTTGGATGATCCGCGGGCCACTCGCAGGGGACACCTTGCGAAATCCGCTCGCCTTGCGTGCGCTGTGTGCCGTGCGCTTCATCGTCCGCCAGACGAGCTCCATCCGTGAGCGGATCGAAGGCGCTGGTGCCCGACAGTTGAGGCGTGACCCCGTCCGGCGCCGGAGGCATGAGCGACGACGGGCGGAGGGTTGGATCACGGTTTTCATCCCTTCCGGATCCCATGATGAACAAGTTCCACGCTCTCGACGAACACTTGGGACGATGCACCATCGAGGTCGGAGCCGCTCCATTTGACCGGAAACGCCTTTTCCACCAGCCAGCGCCACACGTCGTTGCCACCTTCGTCCTGCAGGGTGATCGTTACGTTGTGCCGCTCGATCCGGCCTTCAATGACGGCTTCGTGCCACGTCCACAGATAGTCGTCAGCCAGCCCATGTTCGAGAACGAGCGGACCGTAGCTGGTGAGTGTCGCGAGTTTGTGCTCATAGTCGTTCACGCCCCCTTCCCGGTAAGACTCGAAACGGGTCTCCCGCGCGATCCCCTTCACGCGGCTGAAGCCACCGTGCTGGATCTGGTCGATCTCGACACGGAAGCGGAAGGCGCGGTAGGGGTCGCGGCGGGGCATGATGTTTCCTCAGGCCAGTTCGAGGGTGCCGTCAGACGGCGTGTTCAGTTTGCGGTTGATGTTCGATATGACGCGGCACCAGCGCCTCCTCTCCGGGTGTTCGAGTCCGTAAAGATCGTGCGGACTCCAGTGAAAATGAAAGGCGATGAAGGCCATCTCCTCTTCGAGCTGCCGAAGCGGGTAGGCCTTCAGGCTTCCCCCACGGTACGCAGCCTCCTGGCTGCATTGCTGGCCCGCTCGAGGGCGCCGATGCCGTTGTCTGCCTGATCGGCTTCGTCGTCGTCCGCGCGGTTCAGCGTTTCGTAAAGCCGCTGGAGGAATTCGAAGTCCGAGGCGAACAGCTTCTCGATCACCCGGGTATCCACAGTTTGCAGGTCACCGAGGCGCACGATGACCCGGGCGAGGATGATGATCGGAAGATAGGCTTCGTTCTGCTGGACCCGCGGATCGCGCAGCGGCAGGATCTCGTCCGCCGCCGTCGCGAGACGCATCACGCCTCGCCGATGGAGGATGCCGGTTTCCTCATCCAGATAACCCTTTGGCAGCGTGAAGTCGATTCGTGTCTTGAATTCGGTCGGACATTCCATGGTGGTGGCCTCCTGCAGGTTTTCCATCAGGCGACGCGCTCGACGCCTTCATTGGCGAGTTCGAGCACCTCGATGAAGACCTCGTTACCCTTGGCGTTGAGGTCGCTGGGGTCGTACTTGATCGGCCAGGCTTCGCTGACGACGTAGCGCGCCTTGTCGGCACCGGATTCGTCCACCACGATGATGGCAACCTGTTTGCGGCTACTCTGCAGCTTGCCGTCGATGACGTCCTTGTGCCATTTGTAGAGCTCCGTGGAGTCGGTGACGCCCCACTTCAACGTGATGCTTCCGTACTTGTTGAGCCCAGACAGTTTGCGAACGTGGGCGGGTTCGTTACCTTCCCGGTAATCCACCGCATCGGTGGTGATTTCGCCGATGGCGACCTCGCTGAAGCCGGCCTGCTGGATACCGTCGATCTCGAGGCGAAAGCGCATGTTGCGCAGAGGATCTTTGCGAGCCATGGTGGAGGTCTCCTCAACGTTGAGCTTCGGCGGTTGACTGGAAGATCCGGAAGATCACGAATTCCGCGGGGCGCACCGGCGCAATACCGATTTCGCAGACCAGCCGGCCATTTAGAATGTCGTCCTGGGTCATCGTCGAGCGGTCGCAGACGATGCTGAAAGCTTCGTCTTCGGTGCGTCCGAACAGCGCGCCATTGCGCCATTGGGTGCGCAGGAAAAGCCGGATGGTGTCCTTCACGCGGGCCCACAGACGGTCGTCGTTGGGTTCGAAGACCACCCATTGGGTGCCCTCGTAGATCGAGCGTTCCAGGAAGATGAACAATCGGCGCACCGATACGTATTTCCAGAGCCCATTGGAACTGAGTGTTCGCGCTCCCCATACCCGGATGCCCCGGCCGGGGAAGCTGCGGGTGACATTGACGCCCCGCGGATTCAGCGTTTCCTGGGTGAAGTCGTTGATGTCGAACTGAAGATCGAGCGCGCCACGCAGAATTTCATTGGCGGGAGACTTGAAGACGCCGCGCTCCACATCGGTGCGGGCATAGACGCCGACGGTGTGTCCGCCCGGCGGGACGAGCTTGCGGGCGCCCGTCTGCGGGTCGGAAATCGTGATCCAGGGGTAGTAAAAGGCGGCGTAGGAGCTGTCGGCGAGGGAGGTTCGTGGGTCAAGCGCTCCACTCGACACGTCGTCGATGCCCCTCTCTGCATCGATCACCGCGAAGCGGAAGCGTTGTCTCTCGCAGTGGCTGACGATCTTGGAGACGACGTCCCGGTCGCTGCGCCCTGGGGCGTAGACGAGGGAGACGTCACGGTAAGGGTCGAGTTCGAGCGCGGCGAGTCCTTGTACCTGGGTGCGTGCGGACCTCGCCGGCACATTGCCCTCGAAATCGGCGGCGGTCAGATCGCTCGAACCATCCTCACCGGCGCTCAGGCGGACGAAATCGTCTGCCTTGTCGCGACGAGCGGGCATGGGGTCCGCTTTGTCGCTACGGACAAGGACGATGTAGGCTGAACTCGTCCCCCCCGCCTGGCGCTCGCCTTTCGCTTCGTCGATGAACGGCAGGCGTTTGCCGTAGTAATTGGGTGAGCGCTCGTCGGCTTCGAGATCGTCGAAGTCTTCGATTACACCATCATGTCGGACGCCGGACTTGGGATCGAAGGGACTGCCGCTTTTGTCGGTGTCTGCTGCGGAGATCAAGGCGACCCTGATGCGAAAGCCGACCGGTTTCTTTTCCGCGCCGCGGGTGGTCGTGCTGTCGAGCACCTGAACCGCAATCTGGTTGCCCCACCCGCCAGCCCCACAGGCCCTAAGCGTGAAGCCCCCGCCGATGTCCACCTCGGCGGTGCGCGCGTCCTCTCGGACGAGCCGGCAGACATACATGCGCTTTCCGCCATTCTCGAAGAATCCAGTGGCGGCGTAGGGCATGTACTTGTCGTCACCAAAGGTTCCACCGAACACGCGCGCATATTCGGAATAGCTCGTGACCAACCGGGGTCTGATCGGGCCACGCTCGGTTTCACCCAGGAAGGCCGCGGTACTGGTTGGAACCCCTTCGATGGGACGGGGGCCGCGCTCTATTTCTTCAATGAAGACACCGGGGGCAAGGTATTCGGCCATGATGGGCTCCTAGGGGGCGGTTGAGGACACGGGGCAATCAAAGCTGCCGCCGGCTTTGAGGCACTGCTCGACCCGGGCGTCATACTTGTCGGTGAGCTCTTTCAGATCCTTGGTGTCCTTTGCAAGTTGGGCTTTTGCGTCGTCGAAGGCTTTACGGGCGACCGCTTCTTTTTTTCGCGCTGTCTCGAATGCCGCGACGCAGGCCTTGTCGAGTTCGCCTTCGTAGCAGTCTGGGCTGACCAACCAGGGCGCACGGCGAGGTGAAGAACCGTCGCCCCCTGACTTCGGGAAGCGAGGGTCAGCGCACAGATTGGGGTAGGCACTTGCGTCGCAGCCGTCCGGGCGCATTGCGTAATGGGCAGGAACCAGCTTCTTCCAGAACAGATAGATCGCGTAGGCCTCGTCCGGCTCCGAACCGGGTACGAGATCGCTGATGGCCTTGATCCATTTGTCCAGTTCTGCCTGCCTCTTTGCCAACTCCTGGGCGTTGGCGTTGAGAATCTTGAAGTTGTCCTTTTCGGCTGCGTACTTTTCGAAGGCCTCATCGAAGCAGCTTTCGAGTTCGCCCTTGAGTTTGCCTTGAGCACTCTTTATTCGTTCGTGGAGGTCGTGCTTGCATGCCTTTGCGCTCTTGATGCAGTCCCAAGCGTTTTCAGTGATCGATTGCCCAATCGCCTTGATCTGGGGAAACAGCCGCAGGATCTGCACGAGATGCTCGTCCCAGCGGGTCTTCAGGCCTTCATACTGTTTTTCGTAGTCTGCGAGCTGGGCTGGACGCTTGTCGTAAAGTGGCTTGAGTTCAGCCTCGAGTTCCTTGAACTTCTGGCTCTCAAACGCTTCGATTCCTTGTCTTGCGACATCAAGGAGTGACTTGATGGTTTGTCCGTCGGTCGGCATGTCGGCTTCTCCTTTCGATTGGGGCGGAATGCTTACCTAAGCGCCGGCAAGCGTATTCCAGGCAAGCAGGACGGGACGCGTGTGAAGGCGGGCATCCCGGAGGCAGCCCTTGGGGTAGGGCTCCTGGAAAAATGCGAAACCATCTCCCGTCGTTTTGGTGTTGCTGTCTCGCATCACATCGATCCGGACGCTGACAAGGCCATCGGCTCGCAGGGAGCTACCCGAGGTGCGGGCGAAAAGGGCGAAGCTGCCGCGCAGATCCGTATTGGACGTGCTTCCGCTACGCCAAGGTTCGCCTTCGTCGTAACGCCACTTGAGTTCAAGCCGCGCGGGGTGAATCACGGCGGCATCCGGGGCGGCGCTCTCCTTCAACGCCCCACGGAGCGCGAGCACACCGTCGGGAAAGGGATAGGCGGCACTGGGGGCAAGAATGACGGGGATGCAGGGCGGCAAAGCGCCGGAGGGCAGCGCGGGTCGGAGCGGCAACGGAGGCAGAAACGGCAGGGATTGGGGATCCACGCGAATCTCCTCAGGCCAGGAGTTCCCTTCCTGCAGCCAGACGAAGCGATCCGACAGGTTGATGATCGGCTGACCGGCAAGCCCATACGCAATCACCCGAAGGCCATGGGTGAGCCGCTGCCGTGTCACGGCATCCACCACCTCAAGCGCGAGGAGGACTTTCCGTTGGACGATTTCGCTCGGCACGAACATGTTCTCCACCTTTCACTCAGAGCGCACGGGCGCGGTATCCATGGCGGTCATCGACAACGCGCGGGGCAGGCTCTTCCATACTCGCCGGATCGATCCACACGGGTGTTGCGAGGTAGGCAACCGAGGTGCGGAAATTGACGGTGGGGAAAAGGCTCCAGATGCGGCTCAATTCCTCCGAACTGAGGGGGTCGAAGCTGATGTGAACCGGGTCGGGGCCCAGGTATGGCCCGGAAATGACGGAGGTGTCGTTGAATATCTGGATCGCCCGGCCGAGCTTCCCGAGGGCCGCGAGTTCACCGCCGGTATCGCGGTTCCCGGCGGTAAGGAGGAAGTGCAACTGGAGCGGCATCGCGCCTTCAATCAGGTTTGCAGCGGCGTTGGCACCCTGTGTCGCCGGTAGCTCATGCCCGACATTGCGCAACTCGGCATCCACGGTAATCCGGTAGAGGAACAGCACCAGATCCGCCTCCCTGGCGCCGCTGTCATCCAGCGGGCCGACGAAGACATCCTGTAGCCCGCTGCGGTTCTTGAGCAGGGCCTGCATTGCTTCGACGACCGCGGTGAAGGCATTGGCGCTCACGGTGATTCTTTCAGGCGGCCGCCTGCCGCGGGGACGGGCAGAGCGTGGCCTCGTTGACGTCGAGGCTGCGCAGCGCCTCGGTCATGCCCGGCTTCTGGAACTCGGCGCGGGCCGCCTTCAGGATGTGCTCTGTCCGGAGGACGGCCGGGTCGGCGTGGCTGGCGAGGAAGGCCGCACGCAGACAAATCTGACGTATCGTGCCGCCGGTGATGTCGAATGTCCGGGCCAAGTTGTTCCAGGGTATGTCGGCGGTAACGGGGGTCTGGCGCGGGACGCAGTAAAGCCAGATCCGCTTCCGCGCCTCGACATCGGGCCGGGGGAAATCGAGCATGAAGCGAATCCGCCGATTGAATGCAGGGTCGAGGTTCTGGCGGTAGTTCGTTGTAAGAATGGCCACCCCGGAAAAGGCCTCCATCCGCTGGAGCAGGAAGGCGACCTCAATGTTCGCGTAGCGGTCATGGGCATCACGGGTTTCGCTACGCTTCCCGAACAGGGCGTCCGCCTCATCGAAGAGCAGCACCGCGCCGGAGCGTTCTGCATCGTCGAACACGGCATTGAGGTTTTTTTCTGTCTCCCCGATGTATTTGCTGACAACGCGGGAGAGATCCACCTGAAAGGCATCAGTGCCAAGTTCATTGGCGATGGCCTGGGCGGCCATCGTCTTACCGGTTCCACTCGGGCCGGCAAACAGGGCAGCGATGCCTGTACCGCCCGGAAGCCGGCTGGCAAAGCCCCAGTCGTGCATGACGAGATGGGCGCGCTGCACATGGGTGACCATTTCGCGAAGTTGCTGGTGCTGGCTGGGTGGCAGCACGACATCTCCGAGCCGGTAAGTACTTTGCAAACGACGGGCAAAACGGGGCAGCGTCACGCAGGCAATCTGCCGGCATGCTGCCCGCAGCTGTTCGAAAGGCGTGGACATGGGGCTGTCTCCGGCCTTCGAGGCGGCCAAGCGAATCGCCGCGATGATCTGATCACGCGCGAGGGGGAATATCGCCGCCAGCTCTTGAGCCTGATCATGGCTGAGATCGTAGCCCGTCCTTTTTGCCGCAAAGACGAAATCCCCCGTCCGGTCAGCCTGCCCTTCGCTGCCCATGAGCACGAAGGGGCCATCGGGCAGATGCGTGATGATCCCCTCAAGGGATTTGACGACCACGATGGTGGTGATATGGACCGCCTGGAGGCCCGCGAGCAGGTGCCCAAGCCGCTCCGAATTGGTCGCCGCCAACTCTCCGTCAAAGGCATCAACCACGACGACGCTGTCTTCCAGCAATGCCATGCGGCAGAGGCGGATGAGACGCTCATCAAAACCGGCGGCGTCCAGCCCCGCCAACGCAGCAAAAGATATCCTCAGAAGCTGCTTGCGGAGTTCACTGGCGACGATCTCCACGATGCAACAGAGGTTATCCGGTTCGGGCCCATGCAATACCGCACCGGCGTGAGCGTGTCCGGACGAATCGAGGACTTCGAGAAGTCGGCATCTGAGCGAAGTGTCCGAATCGGAGGTTGCCCAGCGGGCCTTACACCACGGTTCGACATGCAGGAGGTGTCGCACACTGCGGTCATCCATCAGTGCATGTTTTTGTCCAAACAGCCAAGCGAGGACGCTCGGATCAAGGCTGACTTGCCCTTCGGCTTCGGTGACAAAAGGCGTAGAGCCGAGCAGCCGCCATTTCAGCAAGCGGGAATCGCGGAGCAGGGCATAACGTGTTTCGAGTGGGGCTCCAAGGATCCCGCAAATGAGGCCAAAAGAAGGGCCGCGGCGCCCCAGGTCGTTGTTCAACGCACCAAACACCAGCTGATAGCGCGGATCGAGCTCCGGGGCGAGGACGAGCAGCAGAGCCCTGAATTCGAGATTTGACAGCCGTAGGCGCTGCTTAAGCAGAATGAGCCGGGACACTCGCCCCTCGGAGTTCTCCAAGTGCTGACTCAGCCGATGGGTGGCCGTCTTGAGGCGTCGCTCGGCACACAGGACGGCACCGGATTCCCCGTCTTCCGGCCGCCCCCAGAGCGCCTCCTCGACCGCGGCGGCGCCAACCGCATAGCCCGGAACGTCTCCCGCAGTCGGTGAATGCCTGAGACGGTAGAGATCGAGGGCCGCGTCGATCCACTCGAAAGTTGCATGCCAAAAGCGTTTGGGTTCGGACGTATGATCGGCCTGGGAAGCACGAGAGCCTCGATCGTCGCCAGGTTGATCTTCTTCAACCGCAACAGCGTGCTCACTCGATGCCTGACGCGCACATCGACACTTGACCAAGGCGACCAGACTTGAGGCCAAGGAGTCCAGTGTGAGGTTCTTGAGGATCATATCCACCTCGTCAGCATCTACGTCCAACTGTGCGATTACCAGACGCGGGTTCTGAGACAGGAGTGGCTTGACGTTTGGCGGGCATCCCCGATAACTCTGAATCAAGACATCCGGATAGGGCGCCTTGCGGAGGTAATCCTCCAGGTCCCTTTCATCAATGACCTCGTCAGTAACCAACGCGACGTCGCTCCTTTCGCGTAGCGCTTCGACAAGCGCATGGGGAACAACGTCATGCAGTCCCGAAACGAGGAGGTTAATTGACGTCAAGTCCGACTCCTTGGAAACCCTGGGGAGCATCGCAATCTGACATCTATCATGGTTCCGGCAAGGCAACCGGACAATCAACCAGAGGTTCGAAACCAGATCTACGCGTATCTAGATCCAAGGATTAAGGACAGATCTGGACGCAGTCAGCGTGGCAAAAGCACGATCCGCGTCGGACGCAACAGGTTGGTGAAGGCCCGGTTCTCAGCCTTGTGCTCGCACTACCTGTTTGACGCGGGTTTCTGCAATGTCGCGTCGGGCTGGGAGAAAGGCGTCGTCGAGAAGAACGTTCAGGACAGCCGGCGGCGCATCTGGCAGGACGCGGCCAAGGAGCGCTTCGGCGCGTTCGCCGAACTCAACGTCAGGCTGCTGGCCCGCAGCCAGACCCGCGGGCAGGAACTGCGTCGCCCCGCGTATGCGAAGCTGACGGTAGCGGAAATGCTGGAGCACGAGCAGCCGGAACTGCTCCAGAGGGCCAGACGGTCAAAGCGCTGGAAGCGCAGCTCAAGGGAACGGAAGAGCGACTACGGCGCCTCTACGAAGCCATCGAAGCGGGAGTTGTGGAACTCGATGAAACCCTGAAGAGCCGGGGACAGACCTTAAAGGCATCGAAGGAGTCGGTGCCGATCGAACCGGCGGAAGCGCGCCGGCAACAGCACATGCCGACCGCCCGCATCCTCCCGAGCAACATCGATGCCTTCAGCCAAGCAATCCGCAAGCATCTGACGGACCCACGCACGGACTTCGCCAAACGCTACCTGCAAGTGCTGGTCGATGAAGTGGTGATCAACGGGAACGAAGCGACCATCCGCGGCAGCTACGACAAGCTGACGATAGCGGCGCAGAAAACAAAAGAGGGCACCTTGGATCAAGTGCCCTCTTTCATGTGTTGTTCTTGGCGCGCCCGAAACGATTCGAACGTTCGATGCCTTCGGAGGGCTCTTAAATAGCTGCGTATGTGCAGCGATTTCTGTCATTCGCAAAAGGGCTTGATAGGCCTGTTTTCAATGTAAACATGGACTTACAAAAAATCAGGCGGATAAAAGTGTGACAGCTTAAGCCTGATTGAGCACGTGTAAAAACGAGACCTGTCACACCACGTCCTCAAAAAAACCTTCACAAGCATGCCCCTTGCTCTTCGGTGGGCCATGGGAAGTATGTGAGAGGAGGGCGTCCTGACAGGTCCTGGCAGCGAAGTCCTATCAGCACGGGCATGACATCATGCCTGTCTCTTGTAAGCTAGCGATAGTACGCGACCATCGCACCAGACAGATCAGATCAATGGACAACTCGAGCGACGCATCCGAGCAAGTGCTTATCCTGGAACTCTTCGACGAGACGACCTTAGCCTACCTGCGAAGGAAGCATACAGGCGGCAGGAGTGGAGCGAAGGGCGCGCGGTACGAAGATGTTTTCGCTGCGGTGAAGCTTGCCGAAGCTGCCTGCGCGAAGGGAATCGATTGTCGGCATGTGGTGTTTCAGACCCAAGTGCCTCTGCGATTCGTTGACGACCTGTTGATCTATGATGAGCTTGATGCACGGCAGAGCTACTTTCAGCTGAAAAACAGCCCTACGGTGACTTGGGGGAACGGAGTCGATGGTCTATCCAGTGACTTCGTCGGACAAGCGATTTTGTCAAAGGCCGACTGCCATAGCAGCTTCGAACTTGTACTCGTTGTGTCTGATAGCGCTGCAGCTCAAAGGTTGACGGCTACGATCCCGGATCAGCTGCGGGACGTCACACGTGTCGAGTGGTTTCCTTGGGATGAGCCACTCACACTGTTGTGCGAACGATGGGAGAGTGAGCTTTCCGCCTTGGCGTGGCTATCGAAGCAGGCAGAGCCGACGTTCCATGATCTTGCTGAAGTACTGGGCATCCTCTGCGGTACCTGGGCCTTGCACGGAAGCCCTGCTACCGCTCACGACTTGATCGACGCAGCGCGGAGATTGTCGCCGACGCTGATCCGTCCACTTGTTGCAGAGGAAGACGTTCTCCGCACTTTGCGTGACGATTTCAAGGCAACGTTGGCGATAATCGAGAATTTTTCTTATAGTATCGTCAAGGGGTTTTTCGCTTGGGAAGCCCGGCATCCGAACGGCACAGTGACGGCGGGGGTTTTGTCCCATGATTGCCTATCTGAAAATTTCCAGGCCTTCCAGACCCGTGTGGTCAAGTTGGCGCCCTTAACGTTTGAATCGATGGAGGATGAGTTGCTATGAGGGAATACACTTCCTTTGCAACGAGCGAAGATCGCGCAGTCCTTTCCATCCTGGCTGACGATCAAACCCCCCCATCCGAGTACCGCGCTGCGCTAAGCAAGCTTGGTGCCAGCTTGGCTGACTCTCTACTCACTCAACTTGGCTCAAACCTTCCAAATCGGTTGTGCATCGTCTGTACCGTGGAGGATGCCGACTCGCTCGCTGCTGGCATCGTCGCCCGACTCGAAGAAAGCGGAGTTGGGGAGCGGATTCGTGTTGTCTGTTTCTGGAACGATCGGATTGAACTGAACGGCTTGTCCTTTGCGCCGATCCTGAAGGAGTACCGAGAGCCCTGCGATGTGACTGATTCGGCGCTCGTCGTCGTTAAGTCCATCATCTCCAGTGCCTGTGTCGTACGCACCAACTTAGCCAATCTAATCGCCAAGGCCGTGCCCAAGAGGATCTTTGTCGTCGCACCGGTCATGTATAAAGGGGCAGACGAGAGTCTGCGTCGCGATTTCGTGCAGGAGATCTCCGACCGCTTTGAGTACATCACGATGGCGATTGATGATGAGAAGATCGACGGCAAATGGATTGTTCCTGGCGTGGGTGGCGACATCTACACGCGTCTGGGCTACGGTGGTGCAGAGTTGAAGAATCGCCACGTGCCGTTGCTAGTGAAATTGCGCCGGTCCCATGCGGCTCTGACGGCATAGGCTGGAAGATAGATACGATATGGTCGCGGCGGTTGCTCTTGGTTAATTCGCGCAGTGAGGCTGTTTGCGGAGCGAATTTTTCAATCACTAGCGCTTGCGCCGGCCTAATGTTTGTGGCAGGATGAAAAAGTGAGTGGTGCTTAGAGTTTCTCGGTACCTTACACGATTTGCTTAAGCTCCTTTTAAAGGGGGTAAAGCATGAAGCGCACTTTATGTGCCTCTCAGAAGTTTTCCTAAAACGCAGCGCTCGTGGGCTCTGCGACCATAAAGCCGCATTGCGGTTCTCAAAGCAAAGTATCACCTACCTAGGGACGGGTTCGTCCTCTTTCTCCGGGGCTGCACTGCGATGCAGTGCAGACGTCTTGAGAGGCTTAGGTGTTTGCTTCTTGATCACTTTGCCCTGACCGGCATTGATTGTTCCTCGGTTCCGATACGAAGTCGTTAATCGAAATTCTATATCCCATTGAATTTGTCAAAGGGATTCGGCATGTCGAACATGTTGTGGGCTTCCTCCGTCAAGCCTGCTGAAAAAGCTGACTTCGCACTTAGATAGTCGGCTTTTTTACGTTCGTTAAGGTCTGCTGGCCGCCCAGCTGACTTTCCAAAGAGTTTTTCTTTATTTCGTTTATTGGGCGAGGCGTTGTTGCGTCCACGTCCCGGCGGTGGGGCATATTTCTAATATTCAAAAGGAGATTTCTATGAGTATTTTAAGACGCTCTGCCGCCTTCCCGGCTGCAGGTACCGTAATTTCACTTCATCAATTAGAGTCTCAGCTCGAGGCAGAGAGCGCGTGCACCTTGCTCCAGTTGCTGCATGTGCTTAATGCTCCGTCGGATATTCCGTGCATTAAGGCTGTGGTTGATTCGGTTTGTGAGGCTGTTTCTAGCTATGGCGTTACGCTTGCGAAGCCGTCGCACACGTTTCACCTAGTCCAACGCAGTCTTGAAGCGCTGAAGAATGACATCCGAAATAAATTTTCCGATGTTTCTTATGGGCGTGACTTGGAACAGCCTCTGCTGCGACGTCTGGTTGCACATGCCCCCTATGCACTTTGCCTGACGCTTGCCTCACTGAAAAAGAAGGAGGTCGTCAATGCTTGGGCTGCTGCAGGTGTCGAAATCGCATTATGCCTGGCAACGGCTCATCGTTTCAGGGCGGGCTTTGCTCAGAACATACGTCGGACACTAACTCCGGAACTCTTCGGTCTCGCACTGAAAGTGGAGGCGGACGCCAATTGGAGCGTGATCTATGTAAAAACGCGCGTCAAGGCTGCCCAAATTTTTGAGGCAGGTGAATCACCAGATCCGCAAGGCGGCAATCCCGTTCGGCTGTTTGACATTGCTGCCGGCTACGAGTTGGCACGAAAAACCCGATATTCCCCGCCTCGGCAGCGCCAAGCTATTCTTGACCGTCGCCATCAGACTATTGGGCAGTTACAGGCGTCTGCAGCGACATTGATGGAGCAGGGGGAGAAGCACGATCACACGGCGCTCCTGACAATAGTCGCATTCTGCGCGGGTTTGAGCCTGCGTTTAACTCAAAGCCTACCAATCACCCGTTGTCGTGAAGGCGACACCTGGCTGATGAGGTTGGACATCGGCGCAGGGGTCATTATGACCAATCTGGACTCCTTGTTTCCAAAGGCTGCAATTCCGGCGGTTGGGGCAACTTGCTTTCGGG
>Ga0116179_1001383_pt1 | contig 18240 bp, 16 predicted proteins | sample AD_UKC071_MetaG_FD_89751 | JGI IMG/M metagenome (GOLD analysis project Ga0116179, IMG submission 89751) | Active sludge microbial communities of municipal wastewater-treating anaerobic digesters from USA - AD_UKC071_MetaG | ecosystem: Engineered > Bioreactor > Anaerobic > Digestate | place: USA...
CCAGCATGAACTGGATGTGCGCGGGCGCCATCTGGTCGAAGATGGCGGTGCGGGCCGCGGCCGGTGCCACGGCATTGACCAGCACGCCCTTGGTGGCCAGTTCCTTGCCGAGGCTCTTGGTCAGGCCGATCAGGCCGGCCTTGCTGGCGCTGTAGTGGCTGGCGTTGGGGTTGCCCTCCTTGCCGGCCACCGAGGCGATGTTGACGATGCGGCCCCAGCCGTTGGCGATCATGCCCGGCACCACGGCCCGGCAGGTGAGGAAGGGCGCGATCAGGTTCACCTCGACCACCTGGCGCCAGGCGGCGGGCGACAGCTCCCAGGTGGGCGCGTTGCCGCCGGTGATGCCGGCGTTGTTGACCAGGATGTCGATGCGGCCGTGCCGTGCGATGGTGGCGGCTGTGGCGGCCGCCACCGCCGCCTCGTCGGTGAGTTGCACCACCTCGGCCGACACCGGGCCGCCGCCGGCCAGGGCCTGCACCGCGCCGGGCAGGCGCTCGGTGTCCAGGTCCCACAGCACCACGGTGGCGCCGCTGCGCTGCAGCCGCTGCGCGGTCGCGAAGCCGATGCCTTGCGCGCCGCCGGTGACCACGGCCACGCGGCCTTGCAGGTCGTTTTGCGCCGGCGTGGGGTTGCTCATGCCATGCCTTTCAGGGCGTCCGGCACGCCCGGGCCGGTGTGGGCGGCGCGGCAGTCGGCGATGTACTGGCGGATGATGTCGGCGAACTGCTGTTCGGGCTGCAGGCCCAGGGCGGCGGCGCGGTCGGCGCGGGCGCCGGTCGGCCAGTTGGCCACGATGCCGGCAATGCGCTCGTCGCGCTCGAAGCGCACGCGGGCGCGCACCGCCGGACCGGCCACCTGCTCCAGCGCGGCCAGCATCTCGGCCACGGTGATGTTCAGCGCCGGCAGGTTCAACGCGGTGCGGCCGCCGTAGGCGGCGCGGCTGGCCTCGTAGACGGCGATCAGCCCATCGACCGTGCGCTGCGGGCTGCTGACCGGGTGGCTGACGCTGGCATCGACCGGGCAGACGGATTCCACCCCCGCCAGCGGCTCGCGGATGATGCCGCTGAAGAACGACGAGGCCGCGCCGTTGGGCCGGCCCGGCCGCACGGTGACCGTCATCAGCCGGGCGCTGCGGCCGTCGATGTAGCCCTTGCGGGTGTAGTCGGCCACCAGGTGCTCGCAGATGTGCTTCTGGATGCCGTAGCTGGTCTGCGGCGTGGGCAGGGTGGTGTCGGTGACGATCGCCGGCATCGGCACCGCGGCATCGGGCCCGAACACGGCCACCGAGCTGCTGAACACCAGTCTGGCCGGCGCTGCACCGTGGTTGACGCGGTGGCGCAGCGCGTCGAGCAGGGCGCGGGTGCTGTCCAGGTTGCTGCGCAGGCCGAGGTCGAAGTCGGCCTCGCACTCGCCCGACACCGCCGAGGCGAGGTGGAACACGCCGTCGAAGGCCTCGTCGCGCAGCGCCTCGCAGTGCTGCAGCAGCGGGCCGACGCGGCCCTCGACGCGGGCGTCGGCCAGCAGGTCGGCCGGTGCCGGCGCCATGTCGGCCAGCACGACGCGGGTGATGGTCCGGCCATCGAGCGTGCCGCGTTGCAGCAGGGTGCGCGCCAGGCGGGCGCCGACGAAGCCGGCGCCGCCGGTGATGAGCAGATGCATGGAAGCAGTCCTGGACAGGATGGAAAGGGATTCAGCGGGGCGCCACCGCCGGGGTGCGCGCCTTCAGCCGCGGTGCGGGCACGGCCAGCGACGGCAGCTTGCGGCGCGAGTTCAGCACCGCCTCGATGTCCTCGCCGGCGCCGTCGATCAGCACCAGGATCGCGCGCTCGGCCTTGGCCGGGTCGCGCTCGATCACCGCGTCCAGCACGGCGCGGTGCAGCGGCAGCGAACTGGCCGGGCCGTCGGGCCGCGAGGTCGACAGCTCGAAGGCGGTGCGCAGCAGGGCGCCCAGCGCCTTGCTCATCTGGATCACCATGCGGTTGTGGCAGGCGCGCAGCAGGCCCTGGTGGAAGCGCAGGTCGTGGGTGACGTAGTCGCCGCCCAGCTCGATGGCGGCCTTCATGCCGGCGAAGGCTTCCTCGATGTTCTGGATGTCCTCGGCCGTGGCGCGCTCGGCCGCCAGGCGCACGGCGGCGGGTTCGACGACCCGCCGCAGCTCCTGCAGATCCCGCAGGAACTCGCGGGTGAAGCCGATCTTGCTCTGCCACACCACCACGTCGGGGTCGAACCAGTTCCAGTGTTCCTCGGGCAGCACGCGGGTGCCCAGCTTGGGGCCGGTGACCAGCAGGCCCTTGGCCACCAGCGACTTCACCGCCTCGCGCACCACGGTGCGGCTGACGCCCAGGCTCTCGCACAGCATCGGCTCGGGCGGCAGCGCCGAGCCCACCGCATGCCGCCCGCTGACGATGGCCTCGCCCAGCAGGTCGACGGTGTTGCCGTGCACGTTCTTGATCATGGCCGTCGGCGGTTCAGCCTCGGACGAAAGCGGTCACCAGCGGATCGGGGCCGACCTGGCGGCTCCAGTGGCCATGCACCGTGGCGTCGAAGGTCGCGCCGGCCGGCAGCGTGTCCGCCGAGAAGAAGTGCTGGCCAGGCCCGAAGACGCGGCTCGTGCCGTCCTGCAGGCCGATCTCCATCTGCCCGCCGAGGATGAACACCCACTGCGGGTCGCCGGTGCAGTGGAACTCGCTGCGGAACCCGACCGGGCTGTGGCGCAGCTGCAGGCCGCCGCTGGGCATCAGCGGCGACAGCATCGCCTGCGGCTTGCCCTCGGTCAGCGCGATGGGCTGCTCGCGGAAGCGCGCGCGGCCGTCGGTGTCGGTGAACAGGATGACCTGGGTGAAGGTGGCAGTTGGGGTCGTCATGGCGGGATTGTGGGTGGGGCGCTGGTCAGCGGGCCGCTGCAGCCAGGCCAGGGCGGCCTGCAGCACGGCGGTGCCGGGCGGCGCCACGTCCAACGTCACAGCGTCCTCGTCGGCGCCGGGCGGTTGCAGCGTGGCGAGCTGGCTGTCGAGCAGGCTGGCCGGCATGTAGTGGCCGCTGCGCGCCTGCAGGCGCGTGCGCAGCAGGTCGGCGCTGCCCTGCAGGTGCACGAAGCGCAGGCCCGGGCAGGCGGCGCGCAGGCCGTCGCGGTAGCTGCGCTTGAGCGCCGAGCAGGCGACCACCAGGCCGCGGCCGTCGGCGCGGGCGGCGGCCAGCCGGTCGCCGATCACCGCCAGCCAGCCGGCGCGGTCGGCATCGGTCAGCGGCGTGCCGGCGGCCATCTTGGCCACGTTGGCCGGGCCGTGCAGCTCGTCGCCCTCGACGAAGCCCAGGCCCAGCGCGTCGGCGATGCCGCGCCCGACCGACGACTTGCCGCAGCCGCTGACGCCCATCACCACCAGGTGCAGTGGTGCCGCGGCGGATGCGGGGCCGGTGCTCACAGCCGCTGGCCGGACTGCCCGTCGAAGACGTGGGCCTTGGCGCCATCGATGGCCAGGTGCACCGTCTCGCCCGGGCGGGCATCGGTGCGGCCGTGCAGCACCAGCACGATCTGCTGCGTGCTGCTGCCGCTGCCCACCTGCAGCAGCAGTTCGGTCTCGGCGCCGGTGGGCTCGACCACCACCACCTGGGCCGGCACGCCGGCCGCAGCCAGCTTCAGGTCGCCCGGGCGGATGCCGTAGTGCACCGGCTGGCCGTGGCGGCCACCCACCGCGTGGGCGACCGGCCACAGCGCGCCCATGGCGGACACGCCGGCCTGGCCACCTTCCTTCTGCAGCACGCCGGGCAGCACGTTCATCGCCGGCGAGCCGATGAACTGGGCGACGAACAGGTTGCCCGGCCGGTCGTACAGCTCCAGCGGCGTGCCGATCTGCTCGACGATGCCGTCGTGCATCACCACGATGCGGTCGGCCATCGTCATCGCCTCGATCTGGTCGTGGGTGACGTAGACGGTGGTGGTCTTCAGCCGCTGGTGCAGGGCCTTGATCTCGGCGCGCATGGCCACGCGCAGCTTGGCGTCCAGGTTGGACAGCGGCTCGTCGAAGAGGAAGACCTTGGGGTCGCGCACGATCGCCCGGCCCATGGCCACGCGCTGGCGCTGGCCGCCGGAGAGCTCCTTCGGATAGCGCTCCAGCAGGGCGTCCAGGTTCAGGATCTTGGCCGCATGCGCCACCCGCTCGGCGGTGTGCTTCGCATCGGCCTTGCGCAGGCGCAGGCTGAAGGCCATGTTCTCGCGCACCGTCATGTGCGGGTAGAGCGCATAGCTCTGGAACACCATCGCGATGTCGCGGTCCTTGCTCTCCAGGTCGTTGACCACGGTGTCGTCGATCAGGATCTCGCCACCGGAGATCTCTTCCAGCCCGGCCAGCATGCGCAGCAGCGTGCTCTTGCCGCAGCCGCTGGGGCCGACCAGCACGACGAACTCGCCGTCGGCGATGTCGAAGCTGATGCCGTGGATGACCTTGACCGGGCCGTAGGCCTTTTCGATCTTGCGGAAGGAGACGGTTGCCATGTCGATCTTCTCTTTAGGATTTCACGGCACCAGCGGTCAGGCCGCCGACCATGTAGCGCTTGAAGGCGTAGTAGATGGCCGCGGGCGGCGCGGCGTAGATCAGGCCGGTGGCCATCAGCAGTTCCCAGGGCGAGTCGTCGGCCGACAGGAAGCTGCCCAGGGCCACGGCCAGGGTCACGTCGGTGTCGTTGCTCAGCAGCAGGAAGGCGTAGAGGTACTCGTTCCAGGCCAGCAGCAGGCTGTAGGTGCCCACGGCCACCAGGCTGGGCACCATCAGCGGCAGGTAGACCAGACGGAACAGCTGCAGCGCGCTGGCGCCGTCCATGCGGGCGGCTTCGTCCAGCTCCATCGGCAGCTTGTCGCTGGCCTGCTTGAGCACCCAGATGCAGTAGGGCGAGGCGATGGTGACCATCGCCAGGATCAGCGACCACTGGTTGTTCAGCAGGCCGTAGTTGCCCATGGTCTTGTACATGGGCACGGCCAGGAAGGCCGCCGGGATGAAGTAGGTGAACAGCGCCAGGTTCATCACCGTGCGACCGCCGCGCACCTTGAGCCGGCTGATGGCAAACGCCGCGCAGGTGGCCACCAGCAGGGTGAGCGCGCCCACCGCCACGGCGATCAGCAGCGAGTTGCCCATCTGCTGCCAGAAGTGGTTCAGGTAGAAGTGCTTCTTCTGGAAGACGATGTCGAAGTTCTGCAGCGTCGGGTTCTTGGGCCACAACCGGCCCGAGGTGGCCGAGTCCCGCTCGCTGATGGCGAACAGGAACATGTGGTAGATCGGCACCAGCGTCCACAGCAGCACGGGGATGCCCACCAGCAGCAGCTGGGCCTCGGTGGAGATGGCCCGCCAGGTCAGGCGCTTGCTCATTTGGACAGCCTCTTCATCATCACGTAGACCAGGGGCAGCACCAGGGGCAGGGCCACCACGATGGAGGCCATGGCCAGGTCGATCTGGTCCAGCCGCAGGTAGCGGATGCCCAGCGTGGCCAGCACATGCGTCAGGTCGGCCGGCCCGCCGCCGGTGAGCAGGTAGACGCTGTTGAAGTCGCCCAGCGTCCAGATCATCGACAGGATGGTCGAGGTGACGAACAGTGTGCGCATCGCCGGCCAGGTGATGAAGCGGAATTTCTGCCAGCGCGTCGCGCCGTCGACGCTGGCCGCCTCGTACTGCTCGGTGGGGATGGCGAGGCGCCCGGCAACGAGGATGAGCGTCCAGAACGGCAGGCTCTTCCAGATGTGCATCAGCATCGAGAAGCACAGCGCCAGCGTCGGGTCGTTCAGCCAGTTCGGGCCATCGAGCCCGGTGAGCTTGAAGATGACGCTGTTGATCACGCCCCACTCGGGGTTGAGCATGAAGCGCACCGACAGGATGGTCGGGATCGACGGCACGGCCCAGGGCAGGATGAACAGCGCCGACAGGATCTTGATCCACCAGCGCGTCTGCACGAAGAAGCCCGACAGGCCCAGCGCCACCACCATCTTCAGGTTGATGGCGACGACCAGGAACACCACGGTGTTGATCGCGGTGCGCAGGAAGATCGGGTCGTCGAAGAGCTTGACGTAGCTCTCCGGGTGGCGCGCCAGCCACAGGCCGTAGCCCACCGGGTAGAGCACGAAGACGACGAACACCACCAGGTAGGGCAGCACCAGGATGCGGCCCCAGAACTCCCAGGAGGTGACGGCCTTGGCGGGCGCCGGCCCGGCATGGGCGGCGGGGAGGGTGGTGGTGTTCATGCGAGACCTCACGGGCGCAATCTGCCATGCGCCAGGCATGTGCCGGCGCATGGGTCCTTCATCGGGAGCAGGGCGCTGCGGGTTGGCCGCGCCCTTTGCAGGTCAGGCGGAGATCAAGACCCTGCCACTGCTTTGATGCGGGCGATCATCTCGTCCACGGCCTTATCGACTGGCACCTTCTCGTTGAGCACCCGGTTCATCGCCTTGGCCCAGACGTTCTCGTTGTTCAGCACGGTGAACTTGAAGTTTTTCGTGAACTCGAACGGCGTGGTGCCGGCCATGAACTGGTTGTAGACCGCGGTGCGGTGCGGGTCGGCCTTCCAGAACGGGCTTTGCTGCGCCTTCAGCTGCACCGGGAACCAGCGGCCCAGCGAGCCTTCGACGTAGGGCGTCAGGTTGGCTTCGTCGAGCATGAAGGCCATGAACTTCTTGGCGTTGGCCTTGTTCTTCGCGTCCTTGAAGATCACGCCGGTCTTCACGGCCGCCCGGTAGGTCATCTTCGTGCCGTCGGGCTTGTTCGGGAAGCCGGCGGTGGCGATCAGCTCGGTGTAGTTCTTCTTGGCCGTGGCACGCTGGGCTTCGGTCAGCGTGGTGTTGTTCATGTCGTCCAGCCACTTCGCGGCGATCGAGATCGTCGCGTTGTGCGTCATCACCGTGGTCTTGTTGTGGAAGGCGACGTTGTTGTCCGGGTCCTTCCAGCTGGTGCTCGACGGCGGCGTGCAGCCCTTGGTGTAGACGGCGGTGTAGTCCGTGACGGCATTGATCAGGCCGGTGCGCACCGCCGGGTCGTCGACCAGCAGCTTGCCGGCATCGTTGACCAGCTTGATGTTGTACGCGTCCATGAAAGTCAGGAACGAGAAGAACGCGTCGGTCGAGTCCACGCCCATCGGCATGCCGATGCCGAAGCTGCGGTTGCCGCTCTTCTGGCGGTGCGCCGGTTGCACCTTCGAGCACCAGAAGTCCCAGTAGCCCTTCCAGTCGGTGGGGATGTCCGATTCCTTGAAGCCGGCCTCCGTCAGCATGTCCTTCCAGTACTGGATGTGGATGGTCTGCTGTTTGATCGGGAACGCGTAATAGGCGCGCGTGCCGTTCGTGTTGTTCAGCAGGAAGGTGGTGGACAGCGCCCGCGGCTCGAACTTGGTGCGCAGCGGGTCGATCACGCTGGTCAGGTCTTCGAGCTTGCCGTCGAAGGCCCACTTGGCCGTGACCTGGAAGTCGTAGGTGTCGGAGTAGGCGATGTCCGGCGGCGCGTTGGAATCCAGCGCGGCCACCGTCTTCGGGATCATGTCCTGGATCGGGTACTGGCTCAGCTCGATCTTGATGTTCTTGTTCTTGGCCTCGAACTTTTTGATGGCCTCGAACAACGCGTCGTCCTCGGCCTTGTAGAAGCCCTTGACCCACCACACGGTGAGCTTCTCCTGCGCCTGGGCGAAGCTGGGGCCGGCGGCCAGCAGGCCGGCCGTGACCAGGGCGGTCGTGATCCACGTCTTGCGTTGCATCGTCTGAAGTCTCCGTTGGGTGGATGGCGGGCGCCGGCTCGTGCAGTGGCGCTCCGTGGTCTTATCGTATGACGATTGAATGCGGCGGGCGCCCGGGCTTTCCCGGGTGGCCCGGCCTTCCGATGTTCAGCCGTTCATTGGCATTCCGGGACCGGCGTGCGCGCAGGCTGGCCGTCCAGTCGCAGGCGCAGGTTGTCGAAAGCCAGGTCGGCCATCGCCTGGCGCGTGTTCTGGGTGGCGCTGCCCACATGCGGCGTCAGCACCACATGCGGCAGGTCGCGCAGGCGTTGCGGCACGTTGGGTTCGTCGGCGAACACGTCCAGGCCGGCGCCGGCGATCACGCCGCGCTCCAGCGCATCGATCAGCGCATCCTCATCCACCACGGAGCCGCGCGCCACGTTGACCAGGATGCCACCGCCCGCGCTGCCGCGGCCCAGCGCGGCCAGCACCTTGACGTCGATCATGTGGCGCGTGGCCGCGCCGCCCGGGGTGATGACGCACAGCACGTCGCTGACCTCGGCCAGCGCCTCGGCGCTTGGCTGGTATTGGTAGGGCAGGCCGGGGCGGGCGTTGCGCGCGGTGTAGGCGATGGGCATTCCGAAGGCCTGGGCGCGGTGGGCGATGGCCTGGCCGATGCGGCCCATGCCCACGATGCCCAGCCGGCTGCCCGACAGCTTGCACGCCAGCGGCATCGCGCCGTTGCTCCAGTGCCCCTCGCGCACGTAGCGGTCGGCTGCCGGAATCTGCCGCGCCGCGGCCAGCATCAGCGCCAGCGCCAGGTCGGCCACGTCGTCGTTCAGCACGTCGGGCGTGTGCGTCACCACCACGCCGCGGGCCTTGGCGGCGGCCACGTCCACGCCGTCGTAGCCCACGCCCATGATGGAGATCACCTCCAGCGCCGGCAGCTGGTTGATCAGCGACGCCGGCACCTTGCTTTCACCGCCGCCGACGATGGCGCGGATGCGCGGCGCCGCGGCGGCCAGCGCAGCGGGGTCGGTCTCGTGCAGGTGGGCGTGGATGGTGAAGGCGCCCTGCAGCTTCTGCGCGAACAGCGGCGCCATGCGCGGCATGGCCAGGATCTCGGGGCGGGCGTTGTTCGTGTCGGTGGTGGGCTGGGTGGACATTGGGGCTTTCACGGCTGCGGGTTCAATCGTCATACCATAGTATGCAAACACTCCAGTCCACCACCCGGGAAAGCCAGAACAGCAATGAGCAGCGCGCCGAAGAAACGTGACCCGAAAACCCTGCGCAGCCAGCAATGGTTCGGCCGCCAGGACCGCGACGGCTTCGCCTACCGCAGCTGGGTCAAGGGCAAGGGCGTGCCGCACGACCAGTTCGACGGCCGGCCGGTCATCGGCATCTGCAACACCTTCAGCGAGCTGACGCCCTGCAACAGCCATTTCCGCACGCTGGCCGAGCAGGTGAAGATCGGCGTGTACGAGGCCGGCGGCTTCCCGCTCGAATTTCCAGTGATGAGCCTGGGCGAGACCCTGCTGCGGCCCACCGCGATGCTGTACCGCAACCTGGCCAGCATGGACGTGGAAGAGAGCATCCGCGGCAACCCCATCGACGGCGTGGTGCTGCTGATGGGCTGCGACAAGACCACGCCCAGCCTGCTGATGGGCGCGTCCAGCGTCAACCTGCCGACCATCGGTGTCAGCGGCGGGCCGATGCTCAACGGCAAGTGGCGCGGCCAGGAACTGGGCAGCGGCACCGGCGTGTGGAGCATGAGCGAGCAGGTGCGCGCCGGCACACTGAAGCTGGCCGACTTCTTCGAGGCCGAGAGCTGCATGCACCGCAGCCACGGCCACTGCATGACGATGGGCACGGCCAGCACGATGGCCAGCATGGTCGAGGCCCTGGGCATCGGCCTGCCCGGCAATGCCGCCTACCCGGCGGTGGACGGCCGGCGCAACGTGCTGGCGCGCAACGCCGGCCGGCGCATCGTGGAGATGGTGCATGCCGACCAGACCATCAGCCAGGTGCTGACCCGCGAGGCCTTCGAGAACGCGATCCGCACGCTGGCGGCCATCGGCGGCAGCACGAATGCGGTGATCCACCTGATCGCCATCGCCGGGCGCCTGGGGGTCAAGCTCAACATCGACGACTTCGAGAAGCTGGGCAGCGAGATGCCCTGCATCGTCAACCTGCAGCCCAGCGGCGAGCACCTGATGGAGGACTTCTGCTACGCCGGCGGATTGCCGGCGGTGATGAAGGCCATCGAATCGACCCTGCACCTGGACCATGTCACCGCCACCGGCCAGACCGTGCGCGAGAACATCGCCGACGCGCAGAACTTCGACCCGCGCGTGATCAAGACGATGGCCGAGCCCTTCAAGGACAAGGCCGGCATCGCCATCCTGCGCGGCAACCTGGCGCCGCGCGGCGCGGTCATCAAGCCCAGCGCGGCCACGCCCGCGCTGCTGACCCACACCGGCCGCGCCGTGGTGTTCGAGGACTCGACCGACTTCCACGCCCGCATCGACGACGACAGCCTGGACGTGGACGAGACCTGCATCCTGGTGCTGAAGAACTGCGGCCCCAAGGGCTACCCCGGCATGGCCGAGGTGGGCAACATGCCGCTGCCGCCCAAGGTGCTGAAGAAGGGCATCACCGACATGGTGCGCATCAGCGACGCGCGCATGAGCGGCACCGCCTACGGCACCGTGGTGCTGCACACGGCGCCCGAGGCCGCGGCCGGCGGCCCGCTGGCGGTGGTGAAGAACGGCGACACCATCACGCTGGACGTGCCCGCCCGCAAGCTGCACCTGCACATCAGCGACGAGGAGTTGGCGCAACGCCTGGCCGCCTGGCAGGCGCCCGCCCCGGCGATGGCCAGCGGCTACTGGAAGCTGTACGTCGACCATGTGCTGCAGGCCGACGAAGGCTGCGACCTGGACTTCCTGGTCGGCCAGCGCGGGTCGGCTGTGCCCAAGGACAACCACTGACCGCGCCCGCGCTGCTCGCCGTCGACTGGGGCACGACCGCGCTGCGCGGTGCGCTGCTGGCCGCCGATGGCACGGTGCTGGCCACGCATGCCGCACCGCGCGGCCTGCTCAGCGTGCCGCCCGGCGGTTGGCCCGCCGCCTTCGACGCCGAATTCGGCGCCTGGCTGGCGGCGCACCCCGGCCTGCCGTGCCTGATGAGCGGCATGGTCGGCAGCCGCCAGGGCTGGGCCGAGGCGCCGTATGTCGATTGCCCGGCCGGCCCGGACGACCTGGTGCGCGGCCTGCTGTGGCTGCAGCCGGGCCGGCTGGCGATCGTGCCCGGCCTCAGCACCGAGGCCGCCGGCATCCCCGACGTGCTGCGCGGCGAAGAGGTGCAGGTGGTCGGCGCGCTGCAGTCGCTGGCCGATCCTGCCGGCGATCACACCTTGGTTCTGCCCGGCACCCACAGCAAGTGGCTGCGGGTGCAGGATGGCCGCATCACCGGCTTTGCCACCCACATGACCGGCGAGGTCTACGCCCTGCTGCGCCAGCAGTCGATCCTGGCGCGCATGCTGCCGGCCGAGGACGGCGAACTCGATGCTGGCGCCTTCGACGCCGGTGTCGCCCAGGCCGCGACGCCGGGCGGCCTGCTGCACCACCTGTTTGCCATCCGCACGCTGGCGCTGTTCGACCGCGCATCCGGCGCGGCGCTGGCCAGCCGGCTGTCGGGTCTGCTGATCGGCGAGGAACTGCGGGCTCAGGCCGCCCAACTGCCGGCCGGTACGCCGGTCAGCGTGATCGCCAGCCCGGCGCTGGCCTTGCGCTACCAGCGGGCGCTGCAGGCACGCGGCCATGCGGTGCGACTGGCGCCCAACGACGCCGGCTGGCTTGGCGTTCTTGCCGTGGCCCGGGCGGCCGGGCTGGTGGCCCCGCCGGGCACACTGCCGGCATGACTGCAGACTCCGACCCGGACACCCGCCGCGCCAAGGCGCTGGCCGACCGCCTGTTGCGCCAGGCCCCTGGCGCGGATGCCGAAGCACCCGCCCGCCTGCTGGCCGCTGCGCTGACCCAGCTGCCCCTGGTCGCCATCCTGCGCGGCATCACGCCCACCGAGGCGCTGCCGGTCGGCCAGGCCCTGGTCGACGCCGGCTGGTCCGTCATCGAGGTGCCGCTGAACAGCCCGCAACCGCTGGACAGCATCGCCGCGCTGGCCCACGCCTTCCCGCAGGCCCTGGTGGGCGCCGGCACGGTGCTGGATGCTGACGCGGTGCGGGCGGTGCACGCCGCCGGCGGCCGGCTGATCGTGGCGCCGAACACCGATGTCGAGGTGATCTTCGAGGCCCAGCGCCTGGGCCTGGTCTGCCTGCCCGGCGTGGCCACGCCCACCGAGGCCTTCGCCGCGCTGCATGCCGGTGCCCATGGGCTCAAGCTCTTCCCGGCCGAAATGGTGCAACCGCCGGTGCTGAAGGCGCTGCGCGCCGTGCTGCCGCCGGGCGTGCCGCTGCTGCCCGTGGGCGGCATCACGCCGCAGAGCCTGGCCACCTGGCGCGCCGCCGGTGCGGCCGGCGCGGGCATCGGCTCGGCGCTCTACAAGCCGGGCATGACGGCTGCTGCGGTGGCCGCCCAGGCGCGCCTGTTCGCCGACGCCTGGCAGCAGGCGGCGTGAGCAGCGGTAGCTTCAAGGCGCCGGCCAGCCCGGCGCTGCGCGTCTTGCTGCTGGCCACGATGGCGGCCTGGGGCGCCAACCTGGCGGTCGTCAAGCTGCTGCTGGCGGTGATGGAGCCGCTGCTGGTGTCGGTGCTGCGCATGGCGGTGGCCGCGGTGGCGGTGTGCGTCATGGTCGCCTGGCAGATCGCCCGCGGCCGGCTGCGCTGGCCCACGCTGACCCGTCGCCAGTGGTGGGCGCTGCTCGCCTGCGCCGTGCTGATGGTCTATGTCAACCAGCTGTTCTTCACCTTCGGCGTGGCCGGCACGGCGGCGGCGAATGCGGCGCTGATCATTGCGCTGAACCCGCTGATCTCGTCACTGATGGCGGCCCTGCTGCTGCGCGAGCGCCTGTCGCCACGGCGCCTGGTCGGCGTGGCGCTGGGCTTCGGCGGCGTGGCTGCGGTGGTGCTGCACCGCCCCGGCATGGCCCTGGGTGGCGCCGGCCTGGGCGACCTGCTGGTGCTGGGGTCGGTGACGACCTGGGTGCTGGGCGGCGTCATCGTGCAGCGCCAGGCCCGCGGCATCGACCCGGTGTGCATCAGCACCGTGCTGAACGTGGCCGGCACCGCGCTGCTGGCCGCGCACCTGGCGCTGCGGCCGTCGCCCCTGGTCTACGACGCGGCGCACATCGGCTGGGTCACGGCGGCGCTGGTGGTCGTCTCCGGCCTGCTGGCCACCGCCCTGGGCGGCATCGTCTGGAACCGCGCCCTGCAGGTCATCGGCGTGGCCCGCGCCGCGCTCTACGCCTACTGGGTGCCGATCTTCGGCGTCGGCTTCGCGGTGGGGCTGCTGGGCGAGCCGCTGACCGTGTGGCACGGCGTGGGGCTGGCGGCGGTGCTGGGGGGGACCTGGATCGGGACGCGGGGGCATTGAGGCGGCCGTTGAAGGACAGCGCCCCGGATAATCAGCAAGCCTGTGTCTTCAACGTTTGCTGAAGGTCCTCCCATGCTCCACACCGTCGAAGCCGTTCTGCAAGCCGATGGCGCCCTGCGCTTTCTGGAGCCGGTGCGGCTGACCGAGCCGCAGCGTGTGCTGGTGACGTTCACACGGCCGCTGGACGAAGCCGTCGACGGTTCCGCCGCCAGCCAGGCCAGCCTGGCGGTGGATTGGCTGCGGGACGAGGAGGATGCGGCCTGGGCGCATCTGCAGCCGGGCGCCGCAAGCAGCGGATCGTGAGCGCGCCTTTGATCGTGCGTCGGCAGGTGGTGTTGCTGCCGTTTCCGTTTTCCGACCTCTCGGCGCAAAAGCTTCGGCCCGCGCTCGTGCTGGCTGACGCTGGCCGTGGCGACTGGTTGCTGTGCCAGATCACCAGCAAGCCCTACGCCGACCCTGCTGCCGTCGAGATCGCTGACGCGGACTTCGCCGCCGGTGGTCTGCGCCTCACCAGCTACGCACGCCCCGCCAAGCTGTTCACGGCTCACGCGTCCCTGGTGCAGGCCGTGGCTGGCGAGCTGACCACCGATGCCCATGATCGGGTCTGTGCCGCCTTGGTGGCGCTACTCCGCGCAGGGTGCCCGGCGGCGCCGGTCGGGCCACAAATGCACGCTTGATCATCCGCATGGCATCCCGCAAATCCTGAATGACGCTCCCCGACGGCCTGTACGACCAATTGCTGACCGACAGCCTGGCCCGGTCGCTGGCCGGCATCGGCGCCGACAAGGCCGACATCCTGGCGTTGAACGGCGCGGCCGGTCAGGCGCTGGCCGAAGCCATCACGGGCCAACTGGCCGCCATCCTCGATGACCTGCCCGGCGACGATGCCGACAAGGCGCGGCAGCAACTGGCGCTGGTGAACGACCTGCTGGTGATGCTGCGCCAGCGGCTGCAGGCTGCTGCTGGCGAGGCAGACGGTCGCGCCGCGGATGTCGTGGACCTGCTGGTGCCGCCGCTGCGTGTGCTGCGCGCGGTGCAGCGCGACGGGCAGTTTGCGGTGCCGCCGGCCATCGGCCTCGGCGTGCCTTGGCTGTTCACCGCCGGCAAGGGTTCGCCGTCGTTGCTGCAGGAGATCCGGCGCGAACTGGCGTCCAGCGATCAGGTCGACATCCTGGTCAGCTTCATCACCGTGTCGGGGGTGCGCAAGCTGCAGGACGTGCTGCAGCAGGTGACCGCGTTGGGGGCGCAGAGCAGGGCGGCCACGAGGCTGCGCATCCTGACGACCACGTACACCGGCGCCACCGAAGCCCGCGCGCTGGACGAGCTGGCGCGACTGCCCGGCTGCGAGGTGCGTGTCTCGCTGGACGGCCGGCGCACGCGCTTGCATGCCAAGGCCTGGCTGTTCCACCGCCGCACCGGCTTCGGCTCGGCCTACGTGGGCAGCGCCAACCTGTCGGGCGCGGCACTGACCGGCGGGTTGGAATGGACGGTGAAGCTGGCGCAGCGTGGGCAGGAGGCGCTGTTCGCCCGCGCCGTGGCCCACTTCGGGACGCTGTGGGCCGACAGCGAGTTCCAGCGCTACGACCCGGACGATGCATCGCACCGGCAGGCGCTGGCCGCTGCGCTGGGCCGCGAGTCGTTCAGCGGCGAGCCGCCAACGGCCATCAGCTTCTTCGACCTGCAGCCCAAGACCTACCAGCAGGAGATGCTGGAACAGCTGGCGGCCGAGCGTGCCCGCGGCCGCCTGCGCAACCTGCTGGTGGCGGCCACCGGCACCGGCAAGACGGTGGTGGCTGCCTTCGACTACCGCCACAGCTGCCGTGCCGAGGGCGGCCGGCCGCGCCTGCTGTTCGTGGCCCACCGCGAAGAGATCCTGCGCCAGGCCCTGCGCACCTACCGCGAGGTGCTGCGCGACCCCGAGTTCGGCGAACTGCTGACCGGCAACCACCAGCCCCAGCGCTTCGACCACCTGTTCGCCACCATCGACAGCGTGGTCAGCCGCGACCTCGTGGCCACGCTGGGTGCCGACCACTGGCACACCGTGGTGGTCGACGAATGCCACCGCCTCGCGGCGGACCGCTTCGACACCTTTGCCCGGGCCGTGCGCCCGCGTCTGCTGCTGGGCCTGACCGCCACGCCCGAGCGCAGCGATGATGTGCCGATCATCCCCTACTTCGACGCCCGGCCCGACGGCAGCCCGGCCGTCGAGCTGCGCCTGTGGCATGCACTGGACCTGCAACTGCTGGCGCCCTTCGAGTACTACGCCTGCGACGACGCCACCGACTTCTCGGCCGTGCCCTGGGACAAGCCGGGTGAGCGCGAAGCGTTGGACACGCTGGTGACGGCCAACGACGTGCGCGCCCGACTGGTGGTCAACGAATGGCGGCGGCTGGCCTCGGACGCGGTGCGCAGCCGTGCCCTGGTGTTCTGCGTGTCGGTCGCCCACGCGCAGTTCATGACCGACTGGCTCAATCGCGCCGGCCTGCCAGCGGCCTGCGTGGTGGGCGAGACCGACAGGGACGAACGCCGCCGCGCACCTCAGCGGCTGCAAAGCGGCGAGCTGTGCGCCCTGGTCACCGTCGACCTCTACAACGAGGGCGTGGACCTGCCGATGGTCGACACGCTGCTGCTGTTGCGGCCCACGCAGAGCCCGGTGCTGTTCCAGCAGCAGATCGGCCGCGGCCTGCGCCTGGCGCCGGGCAAGGACAGCTGCCTGGTGCTGGACTTCGTCGGCCAGCACCGCGCCGACTTCCGCTTCGACCGCCTGCTGTCCAGCCTGACCGGCCTGTCGCGCCGCGAGTTGGTCGACGGTGTGGAGCAGGGCTTCGGCAGCCTGCCGCCCGGGTGCCACATCCACCTGCAGCGCCAGACGCGCGAGCAGGTGCTGCAGGGCTTGCGTGCGCTGACCTCGCAGACCTGGCGCCGGCTGAAGACCGAGCTGCAGACCTATGCCGCGCTGAAGGGCCGCACGGTGCGGCTGGCCGACTTTCTGCACGACCAGGCGCTGGATCTGGATGACGTGTACCGCTCCGCCACCGGCACCGGTCGCAGCGGCTGGACGGCGCTGCGCCGCGATGCGGGCCTGCTGTTGGCCGAGCCCGGGCCGGAAGAGGACTACTTCAGCCGCCGCCTGGGCGACCTGCTGCACGTGGATGACGCCAGCCGGCTGGCTACGATGGCGGTGGCGGGCGCGTTGCAAGCCCAACTGACCCACACCCAGGCGCAGCCGTTGCGCACGCGGGTGCAGATGCTGGCCTACCAGATCGACGGCGGCCAGCGCCAGGCTGCAGGCCCGGAGGACTTCGCCCAACGCTTGGCCGCGCACCCGGACATCGGCGGTGAGTTGGCCGAACTGTCAGCCCTGCTGCAGGCCCGCAGCAACCTCGACGCCCAGCCCCTGCCCGGTCTGGACGACACGCCGCTGTGCCTGCATGCCGCCTACGGCGTGCGCGAGGTGCTGACGGCGGTCGACTGGTTGACAGCCACGCGCCGCGCACCCTTCCAGGCCGGCGTGCTGCCGCTGCTCGACCGCAAGACCGAGCTGCTGTTCGTCACGCTCGACAAGAGCGCCGGCTACCACGACCGCATCGCGTACCACGACTACGCGATCAGCGCCGACCGCTTCCACTGGCAGACCCAGAACAGCGCCGGCCCCGACACGCCGGGCGGCCGGCGCTACCTGGACAGCGCGACCAACGGCTGGCAGTTCCAGCTGTTCGTGCGCCCGCGCAAGGGTGCGCCCTACCGCGCCTGCGGCCCGGTGACACTGGAGTCCGCCGAGGGCGACCGGCCGATGAGCATCGTGTGGCGCCTGTCGACGCCGCTGCCAGCGCGGCTGTTTCGGGAATTCAGTGTGCTGCGCGGGGTGTGAGGCTGACAGGCGACATGTGCGTCACCGCTGGCGGGGTGTGACGGGCTGCCCACCCTCAATGCAACGCCGACAAGAACTGCCTCAACTCCGCCGTCTGCGGACTGCCGAACAGCTGCTCCGGCGGCCCCATCTCGTGGATGCGCCCGGCGTGCATGAAGACCACCCGGTCGGCCACCTTGCGGGCGAAGTTCATCTCGTGCGTGACCATCAGCAGCGTCATGCCCTCGTCGTCCAGGGTCTCGACCACGCGCAGCACCTCGCCCACCAGTTCGGGGTCCAGCGCGCTGGTGATCTCGTCGCACAACATCACGCTGGGCGCCATCGCCAGGGCGCGGGCGATGGCCACGCGCTGCTGCTGGCCGCCGGACAGTTGGTCCGGCCAGGCGTCGAACTTCTCGGCCAGGCCCACGCGCTGCAACAGCTTCTTCGCCTGCGCGGCGGCTGCGTCGGTGTCGGTCTGCTTCACCAGGGTGGGCGCCAGCATCACGTTGCGGCCCACGCCCAGGTGCGGGAAGAGGTTGAAGTTCTGGAAGATCATGCCCACGTGCTGGCGCAGCGCCCGCATGGCCTTGGCGTCGCCAAGCTTCAGCGGCAGGCCGTCGACCAGCAGGCTGCCGTGCTGGAACACCCCCAGCCCGTTGACGCAGCGCGGCAGGGTGCCCTTGCCCGAGCCGCTCTTGCCGATGATGGCGATCACCTCGCCGCGCTGCACCTGCAGGTCGATGCCCTTGAGCACCTCGTTGGCGCCGAAGCGCTTGCGCAGCGCGGCGATGTCGACGATGGGGGCGGCGGTGGTCGCCGGGGTGGTGTCAGTGGCCACGTTGGAAGCTCCTCTCCAGCTTGCGGCTGGCGGCCGACACCGGCCAGCACAGCGCGAACTGCAGCAACGCCACGCAGGCGTCGACGGAGAGCGGCTTGAAAGTGGCGTTGGTGATCATGGTGCCGGCCTCGGTCAGCTCGATGAAACCGATCACCGACGCCAGGGCCGTGCCCTTGATCACCTGCACCAGAAAGCCCACGGTGGGCGGCACGGCGATGCGCAGCGCCTGCGGGCCAACCACGTGGCGCATGTTTTCGCCGAAGCTCAGCGCCAGGCTGGCCGCCACCCAGGCCGACACGTTCAGCCCCACCAGGGCC
>Ga0116179_1001391_pt1 | contig 18207 bp, 14 predicted proteins | sample AD_UKC071_MetaG_FD_89751 | JGI IMG/M metagenome (GOLD analysis project Ga0116179, IMG submission 89751) | Active sludge microbial communities of municipal wastewater-treating anaerobic digesters from USA - AD_UKC071_MetaG | ecosystem: Engineered > Bioreactor > Anaerobic > Digestate | place: USA...
CTGAGTGACTACGTCGCGGCGATTGTGTCGTCCGGATTCCCGGCCGTCCGCCTGATGTCGGATCGGGCTCGAAATTTCCAACTCGACTCCTATCTGCGCAACGTCGTCGACCGGGATGTCCCCGAACAGGGGCTGGCGGTGCGGCGGGCGGACGCGATGCTGGCCTGGTTGCGTGCCTACGCAGCCGCCACGGCCACCACAGCCAGCTACTCGCAGATCCTTAACGCCGCCACACCTGGACTCGGCGAGAAGCCAGCCCGGTCCACGTCAGTGGCATATCGGGATGTGCTCACTGGGCTGTGGTTGCTGGACCCCGTTCCGGCCTGGCAACCGACTGGCAGCTTCCTCACTCGGTTAGGGCAAAGTCCCAAGCACCATCTGGCCGATCCCGCGCTTGCCGCACGCCTTCTGGGCCTCACCCGAGATTCTCTGCTCGACGGAGAAGGAGAGTCGCTAGACCCACGAGCAGGAGGCATCCTCGGGGCTCTCTTTGAGTCGTTGGTGACGCTGTGTGTTCGCGTCCCTGCGCAAGCCGCAGAGGCATCCATCGGACACCTTCGAACACGCAATGGGGATCACGAGGTCGACCTCATGGTGATGCGTCCCGACGGTCGGGTCTTGGCCATCGAGGTCAAGTTGGCCGGCAGCGTCAGAGACGGGGACGTCAAGCACCTCCGGTGGCTCGAACAACAGCTTGGATCTCGGCTGCTCGATTCCCTCGTGGTCACGACCGGCCGCAGCGCATACCGCAGGAAGGATGGCGTGGGAGTCGTTCCGCTCGGCCTCCTCGCTCCTTAGCTGACGATCTCGCCGCGTGGCAGTGAGCGCTCGAAGGGCGATAGGTGGGAAGGGGACTGCACGGCATACTGGCAAGAGCCCTACCACCGAGATCGAAGGTCACCGATGAGCAGCACGTCCGCGCACACCGCCGAGTTCATCGAGCTGGAAGCGCGCTATGCGGCGCACAACTACTCGCCGCTGGATGTCGTCATTGCCTCGGGTGAGGGCGCGTGGGTGACCGACGTCGACGGGCGGCGCTATTTCGATGCGCTGGCGGGCTATTCGGCGCTGAACTTCGGGCACTGTCATCCGCAGCTGGTGGCCGTGGCTGAGCGGCAACTGCGGGCGCTGACCTTGACCAGTCGGGCGTTTCGTAGCGACCAGTTTGGGCCGTTCGCGCGGGATCTGGCCGGGCTGACCGGCAAGGAGATGATCCTGCCGATGAACTCCGGCGCCGAGGCCGTCGAGACCGCGGTCAAGGTTGCCCGGCGCTGGGGGCGGCAGGTCAAGGGGCTGGCCGAGGACTGGGGCACGATCATCGTCATGGGCGGCAACTTCCATGGCCGCACGACGACCATCGTGTCGTTCTCGACCGACAAGGTGGCGCGCGAGGGCTACGGGCCGTATACGCCGGGCTTTGTCGTCGTGCCGTTCGGTGACATCGAAGCGCTGCGGGCGGCGATGTCGGACGAGACGATCGCGGTGTTGCTGGAGCCGATCCAGGGCGAGGGCGGGGTCGTCATCCCGCCGGACGGGTTCCTGCAGCAGGTGCGCTCGCTGTGCACCGAGCGCGGCGTGTTGATGATCGCCGACGAGATCCAGTCCGGGCTGGCGCGCACCGGTCGCACTTTTGCCTGCGACCACGAGCAGGTCGTGCCGGACATCTATGTGCTGGGCAAGGCGCTCGGCGGCGGCATCATGCCGCTGTCGGCGATCGCGGCTGACGGCGACGTCATGGGGGTGATCACGCCGGGGTCGCATGGGTCGACCTTCGGTGGCAACCCGTTTGCGGCGGCGATCGGGCGCGAGGTCGTCGCGATGCTGTCGACGGGCGAGTTCCAGGCGCGGGCGGCCTCGCTGGGCGAGGTGCTGGCCGGCGAGCTGGCCGGGCTGCTCGACCACGGGGTGGTCGAGGTGCGCTCACGTGGGTTGTGGGCCGGTATCGACGTCGACCCGACGATCATGAGCGGCAAGGAGCTGTGTTACCGGATGGCCGATCGTGGGGTGCTGGCCAAGGACACCCACGGGTCGACCATCCGGCTGGCGCCGCCCATCGTTGCGACCGATGACGAGATCCGCATGATGGTCGGCGTCATCAAGGACTCCTTGGCAGTCTGACGATGCGTGGAGAGCTGAAGCAGTTCCTCAGCCGGAGTCTGTCCTTCGCTGTGCTGTTCGGATTCGTCGTCTGGACCGTGGTGCAGGTGCGGCGGGTCGCTGACGGTCAGGCGCCCGCCATCACGCTGGTCACGGTGCCCTTCCTGTACGGGTGGCTACAAGGCCTGATCGCCTTCAACCGGTCGCGCACCGGCACGAGTTTCCGTCGGCGGAATCTGCTCTTCTTCCTCTAGCGACCCCCGCGCTGACGGTGCGGAAACCCGCGTGTAGCACACGTGCTACCCTTCCCTTTATGGAATCTGTCGGTCTTCGGGAGCTGCGCCAAGACGCCTCCGGCTTGGTGCGTCGCGTGGAGGGTGGCGAGGAAATCGTCATCACGGTCGCTGGCCGCCCGACGGCCAGACTCGTTCCCGCACGCCCCACCCGGTGGAGACGTTGGGACGACGTGGCTGACCTGTTCAACGGGCCACCCGACCTCACCTGGGAAGAGGATCGGGAACGCCTCGACGGGGCCATTCGCGATCCCTGGGAGGCCAAATGAATGCAGGAGTCGGCCCCGCCGAGCGCGGCATTCTCGACACGAGCGTGGTGATTGCGCAGGACCTATCACCGCTGCCGGGTGCCCTAGCGATCAGCGCAGTGACCTTGGCCGAACTGCATTTCGGGGTGCTGGTGGCCTCGTCCCCCGAGGTGCGGGCCGAGCGGCTCCGGCGACTCAGCATCGTGCAGCGACGCTTTGATGCACTCCCGGTCGACGACGAGGTCGCGGCAAGTTACGGACGGTTGGCGGCGATGGTGGGCGAGTCTGGCCGTCGGGCGCGCAGCCGCTCCATGGACCTGCTCGTCGCGGCCACCGCGCACGCTCATGGGGCGACGCTTTACACGCGCAATCCGGACGATCTGCGCGGTCTGGAGGGTCTGGTCGACATCGCCGTGGTGTAGCGGCTACCGCATCCGCCGGGCAACCTGAGGACGAGCCCTAGAACGACCCTCCGCGGGCGGCTCAGCGGACCAGGCGAAGGGCGCGGTGGGGGCAGTCCGCAGCGGCTTGGCGGGCCAGGTCGAGCAGGTTGTCGTCGACCTCGCCGCGGATGATCGGGTAACCCCATTCGTCGAGGGTCACCAGCTCAGGAAGGACCTCGGCGCACACCCCGCGTCCCTGACAGGCGGGCCAATCGACTCGCAGCACCGCAGGCGCCGCTTCACCCGCGCCACTGGGGCGAGCTGCGGGCCCTGCCTCAGACCCGCGACCTTCCGCACCAGGCTCGCTTGTACCGCGCCGCAGCCAACTCATCGCGCCACCTCGCATCGCCCGGCCACGTGCGCCGCGACCTCGTCCCCGAACGCCGCCACCAGCGACCGCACCAGCCGCACCGTCCCGTCGGGATGGGCACACGCACCGCGCCGCTCGACCAGCCCGGCCAGCTCCTCGATCCGCCGGTAGTTCACGCCGGCACCGCGCGCCAGCGCCGCAACCTCGCCCGCCAGGGCGGGGAGCCCATTGCGGCAGGGTCCGCAGCGCTGCGCCGACTCTCCAGCCAGGTATGCCGTGATCCTCGCCGTCACGTCGACCGGACACACCCCCTCGGGCAACGGCCACGCGACGCCAGCACCCAACGCTAAGCCGGCCGCCCGCAGCGCGACCCGACTGACCGGCATACCGGCCAATCGGTGAGCAGAGGTCCACGTGCCGTGGAAGCCGCCGAGCAACACGGGCACATCGGTGTCTGCCACCCCCGGCGAAGCGGTCCAGGACGTCCCCAGCTCGACCTCGACGACGCCGACAGTGCCCTCGTCGAAGCCAGGGACGGACAGCAGCGTCGTTCCCGGTTCGCCGGCCGTTCCCAGAGTCGAATACCCCGCAGGACCATGCTCCACCAGCGCCCACACCTGGGCCCAGGTCTCGGCGTTCGAGAGCAGGGTCGGGCGACCGCGCAGTCCGGACACAGCCTCGGGTTGCCACGCCGTGACCGGCAACCCCGGCCGCCCGGACAGCGCCTCGATGACCGCGCGCGCCTGCCCCGACACGAAGCCGGGGCCGACCACGGTGAGTCGCCAGTCCAGTCGCTCGCCCGCCGCGCGGCGCTCGGCCAGCGCCAGGGATAGCGATTCCTCGACCAGGGGACGCTCGCGCGGCACGACGGCATGCACCTCGCGAGCGCCCAACAGCGCAGCCGTCAGCGCCGCCCCGTCAAGCACCCGGTGGGGCACACAGCGAGCCAGCGCGGTGTCCTTGCCGCTCAACGGCTCGCCCTCGGCCAGGTTGACGACGACGACCGGCCGGCGCCCGGCCGCCGCAGCCCGAAGTTTCACGTGAAACGGAAAGCCTGCTCCGCCTCGACCGGCCAGCCCGACCGCTTCGGCCCATTGAGCCAGTTGCTCGGCGGAGCCCAGATCTGCACGACCCACTCCGCCGAATCGCGCCCGATGCGCAGCCAGCGATGGTCCATCGTCAAGATGAGCCAGCAGGAGCGGACCCGGCTCGACCATGACCTGCGCGGGAGGTGCGAAGAACGGCATACCGGAGCGGGCCGGAGTCCCGAGCGGCTGGAAGCGAGGCGGGCCGGCATACCCCGACTCATAGGCAGACGGCGACGGCAGCAGCGAGGTCATGCGCGCCCCGGAGCCATCCGACGCACCAGCGCCAGCCGAGTCACGCCGACCGCCACGACCACGCCGACGCAGCCCACGACGAGCACCCGCAACCACGGGGTCGCCATGTCGGTGCCAATCCCCACGGTGTGCGCGACCGACGCTGCCCAACTCGGATAGGCCAGCAGGTGCACGACCCGCCAGGCGCGATCGGACAGTCGCGCCCGTGCCAGGGAGGTCAACCCGACGGCCAGCAGCAGATCGACGGCGATGGCGCCGGCTGCCAAGTAGATCGGTCGATAGGTGCCGCCCCAGGGCACGAAGACGTCGTACCACCGAATGTCCACATAGGTGTCGAGCACCGCCGAGATGACATGGACGAGCAGCAGCGCGGTGGCCATCCCGGACACCGCCCGATGCAGCCCCTGGACGAAGAACTGTGGCACCCGCCGCACGCCCGGCCGCCGACTCACCGACAGCAGACCGAGCACGACGGTCGCCGTGAAGAGCACGAGAAGGACCACGCCGGTGCCCCGGTTGAGGTACCACAAGAACGGCCCGCTCACGCCGACTCCCCTCCGGCTGACGCAGCAATCCCGGCCTCGGTCCCGGCGTCCATACAGCCGGTATGCCGTGCGACCTCCCATGCCTGCGTCACGGTCACCGTCCCGTCGGCCGCGACCAATCGAGCCGGTATGCCGCGCTCCTGCAACCACGGCACGGCGTCTGAGCCGAGCACGAGGGAGGCGGTCGAGGCCGCGTTCGCTGCCGCGGCGCTAGACCCGTATGCCGTGACCGCTCGCCACTGATCCGGGGCCGGGCCGCCCGAGCGGGGGTCGAGGATGTGATGCCAGGTGGTGCCGCCCCGCACCCAGCGGCGGGCGGTGATCGACGAGGTGGCGATCCCACCGGCCGACAAGGGGACCACGCACACCGGCGCGAGCCCCGACTGCAGGGCCGCGAGGTCTTCCGCGATGGCGATCTCGCTGGTTAACCCGCCCGTGGTGGTTCTGTTCGCAAGCGAGCCGCCCTGGCCCGGCTCAACCTCAGGTGCGGCAGTCCGCACATCGCCGCCCACGCTCACGACACAGGCCGTGCCGAGCCGGTCGGCGATGCTCAGAGCGACCAGGTCGGCGGCATAGGCCTTGCCCACGGCCCCGAGGTCGACGCTCAGCCCACGCGGGATCCGGACCAGGCCCTCGCCGAGCTCGATGTCGCGCCACGAGCCGCGTGGGGCGCCTCTCGTGCCGGATGCAGCGTCTCGCCACGGCATACCGGCCGGGTCGTCGGTGGGCCGCAACGCGGTGAAGGTGCGGTCGTAACCCGCCGCGACGATCAACTCGCCGAGCCCCGGATCGACCAGACCATCGGTGTAATCCGCCGCCCACAGCGCCGCCCGCAGAGCGCCGACGAGCACCGGCGAGACGCGAATCCATTCCCCCGCAGCCCGATTGGCGCGCATGAGGTCGGAGTCGTCGCGGAACCGGCTGCAGGACAGGTCGACCTCGGCGAGGACGGCGTGGGCCAACGCGATGGCGGCCTGCTCCTGCTCGGGGTCGGCGACGTGCAGCTCCACGTAGGTGCCGAGGGCTCGCCACCGCGGTGGCTCGACGACCGAACCCCGGTATGCCGGGTCGCTCACCGGCAGGACCGACAGACGGGAGGGGGTGCGCGACATCAGGATCTCGCTCTTCAGGAACCGGTTGACGGGACGACTGGCTTGGTCGCCGGCTGCGGTGCCGTCTGGGTGCGGGTCGTGGTTTTGCTGGTCGTGCCGGAGCTGGTGCCTGACTTGGCTGTCGATGACGAGGTGCCCGAGCGGGTGCTCAGGCCGCCAGCGCTTGGGGCCTTGGGAGCCGCGGGTGCTGCCGGAGCCGCCCCACCAGCGCCCGGCTGCGCCTGGGTGAGCACCCGGTCGGTGACGGTGCGGCTCTCCCGGTCGCGCAGCTCGACGGGCGCGCTCACGGCGCCCTGGACTGCGGCAGCGTGGGCAGCCTTCGCGGCTTGGGTCTGTTGGGTCTGCTGAGCGGCAGCGACCGTGGCAGCGCCAACGGCGACGACGGCCGAGGCGGCCACCGTCCCCGTGACGATCCCGAGGGCGCGGTTGGCGCGGTCGCGAGCGGCAGGCGTGGAGGTCTTCATGACAGTGACTCTCGCCGAGCGGTCGACAAGGGGGCCTCAGGTGTGCGTTAAGGACAGGTCAGGTTCTCCTGGGCGCCGGCTGGGGGAGCGCTGAGCGCTCCATGTCTGCAAGGTGTGGCGGGAGGGGTCACCAGTGACGCATTTCGCCACAGCGACGAACTTAGGACGGTCTTGACCCAGCGGTGAGGTCGGGTTGAGCAGTCGCCCCGCAGTATCGGACCCGTCGAAACCCCTCGAAAACCACTCGAGAACCCGCCGTCATCAGGAGCACTCATGAGTCTGTCGTTCCAGGCCAAAGCCGCAGGTGTCGGCGCGCTGGCGGGACTGGCCATCTCGGGCTTCCTCTACTCCTCGCTTGCGCCGATGCAACCGGCTGCAGCGACCACTCCAGCAGCGGTCACCACTCCCGCCGAACCGGTCGTCGTGCTTCGGGATTGCACACCCCCCGCAGTGCTGGAGGGTGAGGTCTGCGTGACCCATGTCCCGGCCCCCGTCGTGGCGGTGCCGGCCGCGGACATCGGTGCTGTTCCCGCCGTGCCCGCCGTGCCCGCGGCACCAGCCGGCGCCAACGCGTCCTCGAGCGGCCCCGCCGCCGGCGCCAGCTCATCCGGCCAGAGCACCGCGACGCAGCATGAGTCCGAGCACGAGAGCGACCACTCCGAGCATGAGTCCGAGCACGCCAGTGAGCACGAGAGCGACCACTCCGGCGAACACGAGAGCGACCACGAGGACGACTGACCCGGCATACCGGGTCTGTCCCCAAACGGGAGCACCCGGTGAGCCGACCGGTGGATGCCCGCTCAGTCCGCCGACGGAAGGTGCGGCAACTGGACCTCGACGAGCAGCCCGCCCAAGTGCGCTCGCCCGAGCCGCACCGAGCCGCCCGCCCGGTCGGCGAGCCGGTGCACGATGTCCAGGCCCAGCCCCGTGCCGCCGTTGCCGCTGCGACCGCGTTCGACGAGGTCTACGGAGGCCAGCCCGGGGCCGGCGTCGGCCACCGCGAGGCGCGCGACCCCGTCGGTAGCCGTGACGGTCACCTCAAGGTCGGTGCCTTCGGGGGTGTGCGCGAAGACGTTGTCGATGAGGGTGTCCACGAGGTCGCGCAGGTCGGCGCTGGGCAGCGCAACGAAGACGGGGGTCGAGGGCACCTCAACTGCCAGAGACCGGTCCTGGTCCTCGGCCAGGGGCCGCCAGTATGCCGTCCGGCCGGCTGCCACGGACGCGAGGTCACCGGCCGCCGTCATGTCGTCGCGGGAGGTGCGTCGGGCCTCGGTGACAACCGAGTCGATGACGCGGTGCAGGTCTTCGACGTGACTGCGCAGCCGGTCGCGCACGGCGTCGTCGGCGACCAGATCGGTGTCCAGGCGCAGTGCGGTGACGGGGGTGCGCAACCGGTGCGAGAGATCGGCGGCCGCCTCCCGTTCGCCGGCCAGCAGCTCTGCGATGCGGGCCGCCAGCCGGTTGAGGGCGGTGCCGAGCTCGGTGACCTCGGTGGGCGAGGCTCCGGCCGAGGTGTGCGCCCGGGCGCTGAGGTCGCCCTCGCGCAGCCGATGGGCCACGTCGGCCATCTCGGTCACGGGGGTGCTGATCCGCTCCGCCATCCGACGCGAGATGAAGGCACCCAAGCCGATGATCACCGCTCCGAGACCCGCCAAGGTGGCCCAGACGAGCCAGATCCGGCTCTGCAGATAGACGAAATGGGTCGACGTATGCACGACGACGGTGCCGGTCGCGACGGTGACCGGGGTGAGGACGTCGGCCGACTCGCCGGTGACTTGGGTGAACGACGCCGACTGGGTGCCCGCCCGCTCGATGAGGGCCGGTGCGTCGCTGTCGAAACCGTCGTCGGCCGGCCCGATGCGGGTGCCGTCGGGAAGGGTCACACACAGGTGGATCGGCCCCGCCGACGAGGTCGCCGCGGCCTGGATGACCGGGTCGATGACCACCGCCAACCGACTGAGGTCATCGACGCTGGCCACCAGGGTGGCGGTCGACTGCGCGAGGACTCGCGCTTCGGCCATCGCCCGGTCGTGGACCATGGTGCGCACCAGCAGACACAGCGGGATGACGAAGGACACGACGACCGCCGAGATGATCCCGACGGCCAGCCAGGTGATGCGCGTCCGCAGCATCAGCTGCTGCCACTGGCGCTGCCGCCGGCAGCTGTGCCGCTGTCGGCGCTGGGGTCGACCAGCCGGATCCCGACCCCCCGAATGCTGTGCAGGTAGCGCGGCGCCGCGGCCGTCTCGCCGAGTTTGCGCCGCAACCAGGACAGGTGGACATCGACGGTGCGGTCGCCGCCGCCATAGGTCTGGCGCCACACCTCGGCAAGGATCTCGCGCTTGGTGACGACCTCGCCGGCGCGCTGGGCCAGCAGGTAGAGCAGGTCGAACTCCTTGCGCGACAACTCCACGGGTATGCCGTCTACCGTCACCCCCCGGGTCACCGGGTTGACGATCAGGCCGCCGACGGTCACCGCAGCGTCAGGGGTGGCCGTCGCGAGGCGGCGCAGCACGGCGCGGATCCGGGCTTCCAGTTGTTCGGCCCCGAACGGCTTGACGAGGTAGTCGTCGGCGCCCGCGTCGAGGGCCTGGACGATGACCCGCTCGTCGTCGCGGGCGGTCGCCACGATGACCGGCACCGAGCTCACCGCCCGGAGCATCGGCAGCACCCGCAGGCCGTCGATATCGGGCAAGCCGAGGTCGAGGACGACCACGTCGGGACGACCGTCGACCGCGCTGGACAGGCCGGCCATGCCGGTGGCGGCGCTGGTCACGGCGTGCCCTCCGGCCGTGAGGGCCCGGATCAGCGCCGAACGGATCGCGGAGTCATCCTCGACGATGAGCACGGAGACCATGCCCGTACGCTACGCCTGAGGGCAGGAGGTGTCCCGATGAGCCCAGGTGAGCGACCCGAGGCGGTTGGCCTCACGCGATCCGTGCGCAACGGCATATTCCTGTGGTTGGTCGTCGTCGGCGCGGTCTCCACGCTCGGGTGGCTCGTCATCGCACGCGCCGGTGCCGCAGCCTCCTTGCTCGGGTCCGAGCCCGCCCCCCGCGCGATGACCGCACCCGCCGTCCCGGGCGCGACCTCGGGAGCGGCAGTCACCGCCGCGACCTCGCCGGGCCCGTCCACATCGCCAGCGGCGACGGCACCGACTCCCGCGCCCGCGCCCACCGGCGCTGGCCCCGCCGCCCCGACCCGTCCCTCCGGGGCGGCCACCGGTGGGACCAAACCCGGGGCGCCGAGCGGCGGAGGTCAGACCCCGGCCCTGAAGGCGGTCCCCGGCTCGACGACGACGCGGGGCGGATCGATCGGGGCCACCTGCACGGGAACGACGCTTGCGCTGTCCTGGGTCACCCCCAACCAGGGGTGGTCCAACACCCGTAAGGTCGACGACAACGCGATCGAAGTGCAGTTCCGCAGTGGCGACGGCGAGGTCGAGGTGAAGGTCCGATGCAGCGACGGCGCTCCAACGTTCACGGTCGATTGAGCGAGGGTGCGACGGTCGCCGAGACCGGCCGGACATGGCAGGTGGCCGGCCCTCTGACACCAGCGAGAGCCAGCCACCTTTGCCATCGTGCGATACCGTATCCGCGCCCAACCTGCGCGGAGCTGGAGCTCTCCCCTCCCGCGTTGCCGCGGCCCATTCAAGCTCAGGGTCCCTTGCCCGACGTGCTCTTCGAGTTTCCTCGATCGGCCCGAAGCTCTTCAACCGAGACGACCGATCCGCCGGTCTCCGTGAACGTTGCAGTTTGTGAACGTGCAGGTCGGTGTGGGAGGCTCGCTGTCAGCTGTGAACGTTCACTGAGGGGGTGAATGCGGTGCCGACTGGAGCCACGACCGGTGGATCGTTCAATCACGGGTTGCGCGTCGCGATCCGGCAGAGCGGGCTCACCTTGGAGACCATTCAACGACGGCTGTCCGATCGCGGCCTTGCGGTGGGGCGCAGCACGCTGAGCTATTGGCAGAACGGTCACCGCAGTCCGACCGGCCCGGAATCCATCGAGGTCGTGCGGGCGCTGGAGGCGATCCTCGGGGTGGCCGACGGTTCGCTCTACAACCGGATCAACTCCGAGGCCCCCCAGGTCGGCCCAGAGGCATTCGACATGGTCGCCGCCGGCCAGCGCATCGACAACCTGCTGGCCGAGGTGGGCTGCCAGGACAAGTTCGCGGCCATGTCGATCGTCTCCTGCTCGGACTTCGCCGAGATCGGGCCGGACGGCAGCCTCGACAGCGTCCGGTCCTTCTACACGCTCAAGGCGCTGGTCGACGTCGACCGCTATCCCGCCATCCACGGCGGCGAACCCGGCGGCGACCCCTACAAGATCGACCTCGACATCGTCAGCGGTGCCCGCATCGGCCGGGTCCGACGTGACGTCGAGGCCAACGTCGTGGTCTGCGAGATGGTCTTCGACCGGGTCATCCGGCGCGGGGAGTTCCACGTGCTGCACTACACGTCGACCGACGCCAACACCATCCCGACGATGGCGGCCTACGTCTTCCTCACCGCACCGCGCTCGCTCACCACCGTCGATGTCGGCTTCCATCCCGACTGCCTGCCGGTCAACCTCGAGGAGTTCGAGCGGCACCGCGACACCGGGCCCGACCGCTTCGTCCAGCCACGCACGCTCGGTGGTGACCGGCGGGTCAGCGTCGTCCGGGAACGCCCGCGGCGCGGCACCATCGGGCTGCGCTGGCAATACGCCTGATCCCCCCGGCACGCATCGAAAGGCAGATCGCGGTATGCCGTCGCCTCGAGTGCAACGGCATACCGCGATCCCCGAAACCGGCTCCCCTCAGAACCGGTGGCTTGCCGACACCTCCGATCCGTCCCGCCCGAGCAGGCTGGCGGTCACCGTGAAGCGCCCGGTGAGCGGCACCCACGCGGCATATTGCGGCCCTCCGGGTGGCAGGACCTTGGTGACCCGGACGATGTGGATCTTGCCGTCGGTGGCGAAGTAGAGCTTGCCGGTGACGATCTTGGCCAGCGGCACCGTGCGGGTGATCGTGATGGGTCGGCCCAACGGTCCCCGCGTGCTCGCCCGCACCCGCAGCGAGAATCCCGCGGCGACCGTTCGCGGCGCGTCGGTGAAGATCGAGACGACCACCCCGGTCGGGCGCACCGTCCAGCGCGGGATGGTGATGGTGTATGCCGGTGGGGCCACATACGGCGGCACGCTGAGAGTGTGTTCGGTGGCCCGTCCGGAGGGGTCGACGAGGGTGAGGCTGACCTCGGCAGCGTCGCCCGCCGCCGGCAGGGTGAACCACAGTGCCAGCGGGGTGCGCCCGGACCCGCGAGCACCGCGTTCCAGCACCGGGGTTGGGCCCGCGGGGGTCGTCGGTCCGGCCGGAGCGGCCGTGAGGTCGACCTGTGGCAATGAGCCGAGGTCGGCCAACGGCACGACGGTGACCACCCCCGCGCCGCCGCTGCCGGTGACCCGAGCCGAGATCCGGTGTGGACCGACCCCACCGGCCAAACCCCGGACCGGCGCGCTGGTCGAGGTCCGGATGAGGACGCTGCGGTGATCGGCGCTCCAACGCACGGCGGTGAGCGGTTCGAGGTCGGGCGGTGTGGTCGGCGGGAGGCTGACCGAGACGATGTCGCTGGCCGGCGAAGGCACGCCGCGGACGGCTTCGACCGGCACGGTGTCGACCGGTTCGGCCACCGCCCGCAGCAACCACGGCTCCCAGGACGGCGGCCGAGTCAAGGTCGAATTGGCCTCGTAGATAGGCGTATTGGTCACCGGGTCGTTCGCAGCGGGGGCAGCGACCACTGGAATGGTGAGCACCGCCGGACCCATGCTCTCGCGGTCGCGGGCCGCCGCTTCCGATCGGGTGGCGAACACGAGGAACCGCGCGACCGGCACCGAGCTCGCGGCATACAGGCGCAGGGTGCTCGTGCCGTCCATCCCGACCTCCGGCCGCACCAGCGGCGGCGCCGGGCGGCGCAGCCGCGGCGCCATCGCGGCCTGCAGGTGCAGGTGCCCGCTGGCGGCCGGTCCCGGCCACGGCGACTCGATCCCCGTCATCGACTGGGTGGTCACGGTGAACAGGTGGATATCGGTCGACCCTTTGGGCAGGGTGATGTCGGCGTCGCGAGCCGTGCCGGGCAGTTCTAGCAGACGCCGGAAGGCCGCCCGCTGCGCGACGGGAGTCATCGCGTCATAGGCCGCCCAGAGAGCCGCCAGCCGCACGCCGGGGGAGTCGGTCTCGGCGGCCTTGGGCAGCCCGGCCCGCTGGCGCAGGGCGGTCTCGGAGACCTCCCAGACGACGCAGGTGCGCACCCCGGCCCCGCCCGCGGGCAGCGACCAGCGCACCCGCACGTGCGAGCAGCCCTGCGCGTCGGGGGTGCTGCCGAGCGGCACGCCCGGTGGCGCGGGCGGCGGCAGTGGCACTACGGGCACCGGGCTGGCGGCGATCGCGCGGGCCGGGTGCGCAGCATCGGGCACGTATGCCGTCGGGCTGGCTCCCACTCGCAATTGACTGCGCAGCCAGACCTGGACTCCCCACCGGGACGTCGAGGCGAAGTCGAGCGTGGGCACGGGCGCCGTGAGCCGATACCGCCGTCCGCCGTCGCCCTGGCCAGGTCCAGGGGTCATCACGGCGTCGCCGTCAGGGGTGAGCGAATCGACGGTGCAGCCCGACCCGGTCGGCACGTCGCCGGCGAAGGTCAACCCGAGGTCGCGCCGGAAACACCCTGCCGGGGTCGCTGCCCCGGGGTCGACCCCGGCGGGCGGCGCAGACGACGCGGTCGCCATGGGGTAGAAGATCGCGACGACGTCGAGCTGGGTGGGGATGCGCTCGGTCCAGTCGAGGGCGGCTTCCAGGACGAGCTCCGCCGGACACGACGGGCTGCCCGCATAGCGAGTGTCCAGCCGTGCCGAGATGAGCCGTGGCGGCATGGGAGCGGGTTCGTCACCGGCATACGCGACATCGCGCCAGGGTGACCACACGCCGTGCAGGTCGACGACCGACACGGCATACCCGACCGACCGGCCGCCGCTGCCGATGGGGATCTCGGCTGCGCCGTCGACGAAGGTGACTTTCGCCGCGCCGGGAGTGTCCGGTGGGCCGTCCGGGCTGAGGGTGAGCGGGCGATAGCCGCGACCCAACCGAGGCGGGTTGAGGGCCTCCGCGGGGGTGGTGAGAGGGGCGCTCGGTGCATAGCGGGCCAGCGCGCCGGCAGTCACCCGCCCGAGAGCTGCGCTCGTCGTGAGTCGGTCCCAGCGCACCGTGATGCTCTCGCGCCACGGTTGGTCGGCCGGGCGGGGAGCCACCAGGCCGGAGCGCTCGGCCTGGAGCGTGGTCGGCGGTGGCACCGCCTCGTGCCGAGTGGCATAGGGCGCGTATGCCGCGAGCTCGGCCTTCCCGCCGCGAAGGAGCAGCCCGGGCCGCTCGTAGACCGCGGTGACCATGAGGTCGCTGCGCCCGATCGTGAGGTCGGGCCGGTCGCCGCTCTCGGTGCGGTAGGTCGCGCCGAATCCCAGCGCGAGGTTGAGCACGGGGTCGGTCTGGGCCGGCAGCGCGAGCATCGACCACGGGCGGAGCTTCGCCGTCGTCTCCGCGGTCGACATCCGACCGTCCTGGGTGGGGCCGTCGACTGCCCGAGTGAACTCCAGGGTGTATTGCTGGCGCTCGGGGACGCTCGGGTCATACATCGGCGCGATCTCGGGCAGCAGGTCGACGAGGATCTCCTTGACCACGGCCTCGGGGTCGGCCTGCTCCCAGGTCGGAGCCCGATGTCCGGTCTGGGTGACCGGCCCCCAGCCGATGGGCGGCATCCCGCGCTTGAGCCGGTCGAGGGCGGCGTCGATCGGGGAGGTCGGCGCCGCGATCAAGCCCTGGTCGCTCTCGTCGTAGCCCGAACCCCAGCCCCGCTCCAACGGCAGGCCGACGATCTCCAACGGCTTCCACGCGGGGTCGTTGACGCAGTCGGCGAGGGTGACGATGGTGACGGTGGGGTTGCTGCCGTTGACCAGCCGCCCGAAGGTGGCACCGCTGGTGCGCACCTCGACGGTCGTCGGGTTCCCGCTGCCCGCCGCGGCGACCTCAGCCTCGACAATGCTGTCGACGGAGCCTTCGGTGCGGTAGACGAACAGGCCGCTAGGAGCAGCCGGGTCGACGGGCGTGTAGGTCACCCGGACGACGGCCGCCACGTCGGCCCACCCCAGCACCCGTGATCCAGAGCCCGAGGGCCAGTCGGTCACCCGCTCGGGCTTGCGCAACCGCTCGTCACCGCGGTCTCGACGCCAGACGGTGAACGCGCCACGCGGCATACCGAGATCGCGCGCGCAGGCCCAGGTGAGGTGGACGTCGGACTGGCGCGCCTTGACCTCGCCGCCGACCCGCTTCATCCATTCGGCGACGGCGTCTGTCCCACCCTGACCGCGGACGAACTCCCGCACCAGGCGCCCCGCGATGGCGCCCCACGGCAGCAGCGTCGTCTCGGCCCGGAACAACAACGGCTGGGCAACCCTGGCCATCAGTCCTCCACCTCCCAGGGAGCGCGCTGCAAGGAGACCCTCGCGGCGGCTGCGGGTCGTTCAGGTAGCCCGGCCAGCACGTCGGCGGGCAGGACGAGATCCAGCCGAGCCTCGCGTCCACGCGATCCGGGGGCCAGGAAGGCGATCGCCCGGGTGTCGCCAGGACACCGGACCACGCGGGTGATGCCGGCGCGGGGTTCGGTCGGTGAGAGCGGCGTGGTGTTGGGCCGCACGGTCAGCCAATCGTCGGGTCGCCCGGCCCACCAGTGATGGGTGGGGTCAGCGGCGTCGATCGGGCCGGTGACCTGCTTGGGCACGATCCGGGAACGCCACAACGGCTCGCTGCTCTCGATGACGAGGGCGATCGGCTGCGGCACGGCGTCGCCGGACCACAGCACCTCCACCGCGGGGAAGCGCGGGGTCTGCGGCACGGGCAGCCCGGCAGCTTGGTATGCCGTGTCGACCTGGTCGCCGGTCGGCTTGTCCACCAGGGCGGTGAGTCCCGCTGGGGTGGGGATGAGCCGGTGGCGCACCGAGGCGGGGGCGAGGTAGGACACGAAGTCATCCAGGTCGTTGAACCGTGAGGTGGTGAACCCGATCCGGTGCACCAGCCCGCGGGCCGACACAGGCGACCCGATCGGCACCGCGTGGATGTCGATGAGGTAGTCGGTCAACGGCTCGAAGTCATAGGGCAGGGTGAGCGTCTCCTGGTGGTGGCGCTCCCCGGAGGTGTCGATGCACGGCATACTCGCGGCGTTGTCGGCCAGCACCTTCCGGACCGCTTCCTCCCACGGGGTCTGCACGTCGATCGCGGCGGCTGCGAGGTAGGCGCTCGCGGTGAGCGGCACGGTGAACGGGTCGCCCGGGGCGCCGCCGCCGGGTGGCTCGGGATGCGCCCCGGAGGCCGAGCGCACGAGGACGCGCAGCTCCTTCCCGTATGCCGCGAACAGCGCCGCGACCTTCTGGGTGGCGAAGACGATGCGGACCGGCTCGCGGCAGAAGACGCCGACGTCGTCCATGCCGGGCGCCGTCGCGAGCAGCCACGGGGTGAGGTTCTGCGGAGAGTCGGAGGCCGGAGTCGTGGCGAACTCGAAGGTCTGCGTCTTGGCCGGCTGCCACGTGGGTGTGGTGGAGGCGGCCGGGCGGGCGTCCTGCTTGACCCAGGCGGCCCGCCAGGTGGCGGCAACCCGATAGGTGACGCCAGGGGAGAGCAGGGCGCGGTCGTCGGGGTCTTGGACGAGGGCGGTCTGCAGGGCGTCCTTGTTGTCCGAGACGATGGTCTCGTCGTAGTCCTGGCGGGTGACCTCCGAGGCCAGTAGGCCGGTCACCGCGACGACGTAGAACGGCGCGAAGTCGTCGTCCTTGCCCTGCGGGGGTGTGCGATAGCCGACGACGACGGCGCCGAGGTCGTCGCGCAGGTCGCGCAGTGTGACGTAGACCGCGAGATGGCCGACCGAGGTGGACGAGGCCGCCACTCGCGCTGCCATCCGAGCCGCGCGCGACAGCGGGTCGAACCACGGGCCGGCCGGGTCGGAGAGCTGCGCGGGCAACGCATTGCCCGGGCCCACGATGTCGGCGGGGCTGACCTGCTGTTCCCGGATCGGGGTGCCGTCGGCCTTTTCCAGGCGCACCATGAGCCCGAGTTCGAGGGCGGTGCGGGGGACGAAGAGCAGCAGGGCGAGCTCACGCGGGGCGTCGGAGGGCTCGAACCGCACCGCATCACGGAGCTGGTCGGGCTTGAATCCCTTTGTCGCCCAGAGTTTTTCGACCAGCTTCTGGTCCTCGGGCGTGCCGCGGGGAGCAGGCCGGTTGAGGTCGAAGACCGGCGAGCGCAGGATCGCGCCGGTGCAGGGCATCGGGTCCGGGGAGGTGCCGGCGTCCCACGCCGTGGTGGCGCGGGTGGCCGCGAAGTCTCCCAACGGCATACCGGCAGCGAGGTGCTCCAACAGCTCGGTCTGGGCTTCCTCGCCCTGCGGGAGGCGCGCATTGCTCGTGCCGCTGACCTCCTTGGCGAGCGACGAGAGCGTCATCCTCCGGACGGTCGCACGGGTCTTGGAATGAGTGCACGGGACGTAGTCGGACACGACGATCGCGGGTTCGGTGCCCTGCAGCAGGTCGGCGACGGGGTCGTGGGTGCGCCAGGGCTCGCTCACCGCGAGATCCGCGTCGACAGGGGCGGTGCGGATGGTCTCGGGCGGGTCGGGCCACGGTATGCCGTGCAGCCGCCAGCCCGCGGGGTTGGGGCCGGGCGGTTTGCCGTCGAAGGTCCACAGCACCGGTGCGGCGGGTGCGGCGGGGTGACAGACGGTGCCCCAGCGTTGGTCGATGGAGCGGACGAGCTCCTCGCCATAGGGCACGGCGCGGGAGAACGGCGTGGGCAACCAGTTGAGCAGGGCCAGGGCCGTGCGCGGGACAGGGGTGCCCGGCGGCCGGCCGGTCCACCACGTGCTCGGGGTCTTGCCGTCGGCGGGCAACAGCGGGCCGCCGGTGAGGGTGACCGACTGCAGCTCGTAGCGCCACCAGCGGTCGCCGATCTTCTGCCAGGGGTTAGCCTCGGCGCCGCTGTGGCCGAGGGGAGTGCCGCCCATGACGGTGCCTGGTAGGCCGGTCGGGATGGCGTCGAAGGAGAGCACCGGGATGGCGTCCAGCGGCACGACGAGCAGGTGCTCACCGGCTGCGAGGGTCTTGGCGAGGTCGTGGGCGTCACCGAGGGTGCCGTCGACGGCCCGGTCGACGGCGCTGCCCTCGACGAGCGCGGGGCTGCGCGAGACCAGGCTGACCCCGGCGATGAGGTTCTTGGGTGTGGGGTTGTCGGTGGGTTCGGCGCCGATGGTCAGCTCGACGCAGCCGGAGATCTCGAAGAAGAACA
>Ga0116179_1001392_pt1 | contig 18185 bp, 18 predicted proteins | sample AD_UKC071_MetaG_FD_89751 | JGI IMG/M metagenome (GOLD analysis project Ga0116179, IMG submission 89751) | Active sludge microbial communities of municipal wastewater-treating anaerobic digesters from USA - AD_UKC071_MetaG | ecosystem: Engineered > Bioreactor > Anaerobic > Digestate | place: USA...
CGTCCGCTGGCCTGGGTCTGCACGATCACGTCGTACTGCTCGGCATCACGCTTGTAGCGGGTGACGTTGCGTCCGCCCAGCATGGTTTCGATCGCCCGTGCGACCACGTCCACGGCCACGCCCATGTCGGCGGCTTTTTCGCGGTCGATGTCGATGCGTAACTCGGGCTTGTTCAGACGCAGATCCACATCGGGGGAGACAATGCCCGGGTTTTTGGCGATCTCATCCAGCATCTGGCGCACCACCTGGTTCAGGTTCTGGTAGCTGTCCGAGGTCTGGATCACGAAATTGACCGGCCGGTCCCGGAAACCCTGGCCCAGCGACGGCGGCGTGATGGGAAAAGCACTGACACCTGGCAGCGCACTGAGCTTGGCGCCCATCTCGCGGGCCAAGTCCAGGCTACTGCGTTTGCGCTCCTCCCAATCCACGGTACGGAACACCACGCTAGCCTGTGACACGGTGGGGTTACCCACATTGGCAAAGATGCGATCGAACTCGGCATAAGGCTTGCCCACGGCCTCGATGGCCCGGGCGTAGCGATTGGTGTAGTCGAGCGTGGCGCCATCGGGTGCGGTCACATTGGCCAGGATGGTGCCGCGGTCTTCCATGGGCGACAGTTCCTGTTTCATGCTGGGGAACACCAGGTAAAGCGTCAGGGCGCTCAAGCCCATCATCGCGATCACCAGCCAGCGAGCCTGCAGCAGCACACGTTTGGCGCGCACACCAAAGCCGCGTTCGTCGGGCCCCGGCTTGTAGCCTGTGCTGACCAGCCAGCGGATGACCCGGCCGTAGCGGTCCGAAATACCGGTCAGCACCTTCTCCATACCCCGGTCGAACCAGTTGGGCTTGGGGTTGTGCTTGAGCAGCAGCGAACACATCATGGGGGTGAGCGTCAGCGCCACGAAGCCCGACACCACCACCGCCCCAGCCAAGGCCAGGGCAAATTCCACAAACAGCCGCCCGGTGCGGCCTGGGGTAAAGGCCAGAGGCGCATACACCGCCACCAGGGTGGCCGTCATGGTGATAACGGCAAAACCGATTTCGCGCGCACCCTTGATCGACGCCGAGAACGGGTCCAGGCCCTCCTCGATATGGCGAAAGATGTTTTCCAGCATCACGATCGCGTCATCCACCACCAACCCGATCGCCAGCACCAGTGCCAGCAGGGTCAGGGTGTTGATGGAAAAGCCCGCCAGCGCCATCAGGGCGAAGGTACCCACCAGGCTGACCGGGATGGTGACGATGGGGATGATGGAGGCCCGCAGCGTGCGCAGGAAGACGAAGATCACCAGCGCCACCAGCACCACAGCCTCGACGATGGTGCGGTAGACGTTCTTCACCGAGCGGTCGATGAAGACCGAGTTGTCGTTGGCCACCTCGATGGCCAGGTCTCCGGGCAGGTCGGCCTTGAGGCGCGGAATCATCTCGCGCACGCCTTGGGAAAGCTGCAACGGGTTGGCGGTGGCCTGGCGGATCACCCCGGCAGAAATGGCGTCGCGGCCATTCAGCCGCACCGCGCTGCGCTCGTCGGCAGCGGCCTCCTGCACCCGGGCCACATCGCGGATCTTGACCGGGAAACCGTTGACGCTCTTGATCGTGATGTCGGAGAACTGCGCAGGCCGGATCAGGTCGGTCTGCGAGGTCACGCTGAACTCGCGCTGCTGCGATTCGATGCGCCCGCCGGGCACTTCGAGGTTGCTGCGCCGGATGGCATCTTCCACGTCCTGAGTCGTCAGGCGGTAGGCCGCCAGCTTGGCGGGGTCGAGCCAGACACGCATGGCGTATTTGCGCTCGCCGAAGATACGCACGTCGGCTACACCGGTCACCGTCTGCAGGCGCGGCTTGACCACGCGGTTGACCAGGTCGTTGATCTGCAGCGGGGTCATGGTGTCGCTGGAGAAGACCAACCAGACCACCGGGAAGGCATCGGCCTCGACCTTGGCGATGACGGGCTCATCGATGGCCTGCGGCAGGCGGTTGCGCACCCGCGAGGTGCGGTCACGCACTTCAGCGGCAGCGGCGTCGGCATCCTTTTCCAGCCGAAAGCGCACGCTGATCTGGCTTTGCTCGGCCCGACTGATAGAGGTAATGACGTCCACGGCGTCGATGCCGGCGATGGAGTCCTCCAGCGGCTTACTGATCTGGGACTCGATCACCTCGGCCGATGCCCCCGGATACCGTACCGTGACGGTGACCACCGGCTCGTCGATCTTGGGATATTCGCGCACCGCCAGCCGGTTGAAGCTGACGGCCCCCACGAGCAGGATCAGCAGCGAAAGCACCGTCGCAAAAACGGGCCGGCGAACAGAAATTTCTGCGAGTTGCATCAGCGCACCTTCTGCGGTTGGCGGAGCTCAGGCAGCGCCAGAGGATTTAGAGGCGGGCCGCGCAGGTGGAGCACTGCGGGCAGCGGCCAGATCACGCGCACAGGGGTTACTGCTGCCCGCAGCAGGCCGCGGGGTCACCTTGACGGCTGCTGCCGCGGGTGCCGTCTGCTCCTCTTTGGACGCAGCCGGCTTGGACTGGGCAGGCGCTGCATTTCCACCGCCGGCACCCTGGGTGCTGCCTGCAGCACCTCCCACATCGACCACCCGGACCAGGGTGCCATCGCGCTGCACCCGCTGTTGTCCGGCAGTGACCACCATGTCCCCCGGCTGCAACTCGCCCACCACTTCCACCTGGCCTGGGCGGCGCACACCCACCTTGACCTCGATCCGCTTGGTCGTCCAGGCTTCCGCGTCACCCTGGGTGGGCTGCAGCAGCATGACAAACTGGCGCTGGCCTTGCGGTACCAGGGCCTCCTCAGGCACCACATGGGCATCCTGGCGTTCACCGAATACCGCATTGACCCGGGCAAACATGCCGGGACGCAGCTGGAGCTGGCGGTTGTCGATGCAGCCACGCACGGCCACCGAGCGGCCATTGGCATCCAGCAAGGGGTCGATGGCCTGAACCACGGCAACGAACTTGCGGCCCGGCAGTGCATCCACGTCCACACTGGCCTGCTGCCCACGCTGCACCTTGGTCTGGTAGCGCTCGGGCAGGCGGAAGTCCACATACAGGGCGTCAATGTCTTCCAGGTTGACGATATCGGCACCATCTTTCAGATAGTCCCCCACATTGGCGGTGCGGATACCGGCGATACCGTCGAAAGGAGCCACGATCTTCAGCCGTGCAGCGCTCGCCTGCGCCAATGCCAGCTTGGCCTGGGATACCTGCAGATTGGCCGCACTTTCATCCACCGACCGCTGGCTGATGAAGCCCTGCGCCACCAGTTCCTGGTTGCGCTTGTGGTTAGCCTGGGCAATCGACAGCTCGGCCTGGCTTTGCTGCACCTGGGCCATCTGCAACTGATCGTCCAGCTGCACCAGCAATTGACCCTTGCTGACGCGCGCGCCGTCGTTGAAATTCAGCTGGGTGATACGCCCACCCACTTCGGGACGGATCATCACGCCCTGGCGGGAACGCAAGCTGCCGACGGCCTGGGTTTCATCGGTGACGGAGGCCAGCCGGACCTTGGCGGCCTCAACCGCCGGGGGTCGGCCTGCAGCGGAAGGTGCTGATGCACCCTGCGCTGCCGGGGTGGCTACGACCTTGGCCTCGCCTTGCCCGGCACTTTGGCCGGGACGTTGATTCTGAAACCACCAGGCTGCCCCTGACGCGGCGGCGATGCCCAGTATTGCAACCGTGGAATAAACTGCTTTGGACGCCATGTGGTAAGTGGGAATAATTACGGCAAATTGCCTCTATTGCACCACAGCGCGCAGAAATATGTGCAGGCCCAGGCGTGTAAACCACCCGGGCGGGCATGTGGCGGAATCCGCTGACTCCGCATGCAACATCCTGGCAGGGCGATGGCCTAGCCGCCACCCCTGCCAGGCAAGGTCAGCGGCTGACGCGGGTGTTCTGGCCGTCGGAAGTTACACGCACCCGGTCTCCCGGACGGAACGCATCGGGCGAACCCTCCTGGATGACAGCCACGGTACGGCCCGAATCCAGGCGCACCGTCACCTCGACGCCCTGACGGGCACCGGTGCCGCTTTGCACAGCATTGCCGGCCATCCCGCCCACCACAGCACCACCCAGCGCACCGGCGGTGTTGGAGAACGTGCTGGAGCCCAGGTTGCTGCCCACCGCACCACCCACCACGGCGCCCGTGGTCGTGCCCACAGCAGTGGAATTCGGCTGGATATTGACCGGGCGGACCTGTGTCACCACTCCAAACTCGACGGACTGCATGTTCTGCACGTCGTTGCGGCGCACAGTGTCACCCACGGGCGGGTTGGACTGGCAGCCGACGAGGGCGGCAGAGGCCAGCAAGGCGCCGACGATGGCGGTAAGACGCAGGGATTTGGATTGCACTGGCATCAGAAGTTCCTCTTTCTTTGGATGTTCGATATATAACGCTTAAGTATCCCGTGCCACCTTTTCAAATGTCAACCTATTGCAGCGCTGCAACAAAGTCCACACGCACAGGGATTACGCTTGGAGCGCAGTGCACCATCAGAAATGGAAGCCACTCCATTCGCTATCATGCATGTATGAAACACATCTGGACACTTCTGCTGTCAACACTCGTCTTGGCAGGTTGCCAACCTCCCGTACGCCTCATGCCTACACCCGAGGTTTTTCTGCAGAGCGAGATCAACCCTTTCACGTTCAACCCAGCATTCGAGAAAAGCAACGAAATCGAGGTTTTTTATGCCACCAACCGCTTGCCACTGGGGCCGGTGTCGTCGCGGCATTACACGGTGATGCCCTCCGATGACCTGAGCCTTGGGGTGGCCAGACTGAACATCGGTGGCGGCCCCAAGACCTGGGATTGGCTCTACCAACTGTCAACCACCGAAGACGCGGGAGAAGAAAGGCCTCCGCTGATCCTTGACTCCATGCGCGAAATTGCCATGGTCGATGGCGCCCTGAATGCGACACTGGACAGCCCCGCTGGAGATGCCTTCTTCAAACAGGTGAACGAGGCTCTCGACAAGAGTATCGACAAGGACCTGATGGTCTATGTGCATGGCGCCAACACCAGCGTGGAACGCGCCGCTGGTCAAGCAGCACAATACCGGCATTTCACGGGACGGAACTCGGTAGTGTTGTTCTTCGCCTGGCCATCGGCAGAGAATTTCCTGCGTTATGCCACCGATGTGGCCAACGCACGCCGGTCAGAACCCAAGTTCGCTCGCCTGCTGGAACTACTATCCAAGCACACCAAGGCCGCCAACATCAACGTCCTGGCTTACAGTGCCGGCGCCATGGTGGCCAGCCCCGGCCTTGCACGGCTCGACCAGTTGCCCCAAGGGGATGAACATCCTGCCGTCCGACTGGGCGAGGTGTACCACGCTGCACCGGACGCCAATTTCCGCGACTTCTCTGCAGACCTGCCACGTTACGTCAAGCTGGCCCGCCGCGTCACTTTCTCTGCCAACATGAACGACAGCGTGCTGACCATTTCACGCTTGCACCAGCGCACTGGTTCACGCGCCGGACGCCCGGATCCGAATGAGCTGAGCGCCACCGATTCGCAATGGCTGATCGAAACCTCCAACACCATGAATTTCGATGTGCTGCAAATTCAGCCCTCCACCATCCCTGGAATGGCACGCCGTTCGCACAATTTCTGGTTTGGCCACCCATGGGTCAGTACCGACGTCCTGCTCAAATTCTGGTTCCACGCTCCCCCGGCGGCGCGCGGCCTGCAAGGCAACGCCACGGAGAAAAACCTGCAGTACTGGACCTTCCCCCCCGACTATGACAAGCGGCTGGAAGGTGCTGTTCGCCAACTCACGGAACATGCGATTGAAGAGGTTGACAGCTCGTCATTGAAAGTGCCTCCCACCCCCAAGTCCTGAGCCATCCAAACTCCAAGAAAAATGCGCCTGTCCGGGCGCATTTTTCCTCCATGCGTACGCGATCTCAGGAGGAGCGTCGCCCCAACGCAAGCTCCACTCCCCTGTTGGCCAGGGCATCGGCCCGTTCGTTGCCGGGATCACCCGAGTGGCCCTTCACCCAGCACCACTCGATCTTGTGCCCGCTCCCGGACACCAGGGCATCCAGCCGTTGCCACAGCTCGACGTTCTTCACCGGCTGCTTGGCCGCCGTACGCCAGCCGCGGGCCTTCCAGCCGTGGATCCATTCGGTAATGCCTTTGCGGACATATTCGCTGTCCAGGTACAGGCTGACGTTACAAGGACGCTTGAGCGCGGACAGTGCCTCGATGACTGCCATCAACTCCATGCGATTGTTGGTGGTGCCCAGTTCTCCGCCAAAAAGGTCTTTTTCATCGGTGCCTGACTTCAGCCAGACACCCCAGCCGCCAGGTCCCGGATTCCCTTTGCAGGCCCCATCGGTATAGATTTGCACGTGATTCAAGATCGGTTCTTTCTGCTTTTCGCTCGCTGACACTTCAGTTTTTCTGGCCCTTGCACCGTGCCACTCCATCAGGTTCACGCCGATTGGCCACGGAGACTTGGCCGCCGGAGCGCACCGGCGCTGACTTCCAGGAAGGGCTGAGCAGGCGCATACCATGCACTCGCTTGATGGCCACAATGAAATAGGCAGCCCCGAGTATCGGCCACCAGCGGTCACCGAGGCCTTCCATCCAGGCCGTGCGGTCAAGAGCGCGCTGGCCGCGCACGGCCGGCCGATAGCAGCCAAACCGCACCGACTCCACCTCAAAGCCCAACAGGCGCAGCCAATCCCGCAGACGCCAGTACCCGATGAATTCGCCCGCCTCGGGCAAATAGAGGCGCCCCCCTCCGCCCAGACGCTGGTACAGACGCGCACGTCGCTGTGCCAGCCCCCACAGGCTCACGGGGTTGATACAGCTCAGCACCACCCGCCCTTCGGGCACCAGCACCCGCTCAACCTCACGCAGGGTCGTGTGCGGATCCAGACTCAGCTCCAGTGTGTGGGGCAGGGTCACCAGGTCCAGGCTCACAGGGGCAAACGGCAAGGCGGTAAAGTCTGCCCGCAGCGAGATAGTCCTCCCCCATGCAGGTAGAGCATCGTCCACGACGCGCCAGTGGTGGGGCATACGGTTGGCCGCCAGGGTATCGAGAACCGGCAGCCCCAGTTGCACGCCGTGGTAACCAAAGATATCAGCAACGCCTTCCTCGAAACAGCGCCGCTCCCAATTCAGCAGGTACTGGCCGGGTGGCGTTTCGAACCACTCGTGCAAACCTATAATTTGATCGCTCATGACCTTGATTCCGCTGCCTGCCTTTGCTGACAACTACATCTGGATGCTGCACGATGGGCACCAAGCGGTTGTGGTCGATCCAGGCGTTGCACAACCGGTGCTGGATGCGCTGGGCCCGGCCGGTGCACCGGGCAGCCTGCAGTTGCTGGCCATTCTAGTCACGCACCACCACCCCGACCATGTCGGAGGTGTTGATGTGCTGCGCAGCGCCACGGGCGCGCAGGTCTTCGGTCCGGCATGTGAGTCCATTCCGCAGCCCGCCACGCCCATGGCTGATGGCGATCAGTTGCATTTGCTGGGCTTACGGTTTGACGTACTCGACGTACCTGGCCACACCGCTGGACACATTGCTTTCTACACTGACGGCCAACCTTCCGAGGCAGCACCCATTCTGTTCTGTGGTGACACCCTTTTTTCGGGGGGGTGTGGCCGCTTGTTCGAAGGCACTCCCGCGCAGATGCTGCATTCGCTGGACCGGCTGAGCCAGCTGCCCGACACCACCCGCGTCTGCTGCGCACACGAATACACGCTGAACAACCTGCGCTTCGCACAGGCCGTGGAACCTGGCAACACGCAATTGCTCCATTACCGGATGCACTGCGAAACCCTTCGCGCGCAAGGCCAGCCGACCCTGCCCTCCACGATCGCGCTGGAACGCGCCATCAACCCCTTTCTGCGCACCCGCACGGGCCCGGTCGTCCAGGCCGCCCGGGCGCTGGATGCCAGCCATGCCACCGATAGCGAAGCCGGCGTTTTTGCCGCCATTCGCCAATGGAAGAACACGTTCACATGAAAATCATCCATGCCGCACTGCTGGCGGGCCTGCTGATCCTGACAGGCTGCGCCAACATCAAGCCTGATGCCGGGGAGCCATTCCCTGCAACGACCACCGGCAACCTGCCGCAAGCGCCGCTGGCCAAGCCCTACACCCCGTTTTTCCCAGAAGGCCCCCTGCGGCCCATTACTGCGGCCCAAGCTGCTGCCATGGGCGTGGCGGCCACTGCGCCACCGGCCGATCTGTGGGAGCGTATCCGCCGCGGCTTTGCCATGCCCAACCTGGAGACCGACCAGGTCAGCGACCGGGAACAGTGGTATGCCACCCGGCCCGATTACATGCAGCGCATGACGGAACGCTCCAGCAAGTACCTGTTCCACATCGTCGAAGAACTCGAAGTGCGCGGCATGCCAACCGAGCTGGCGCTGCTGCCTTATATCGAGAGTGCCTTCAACCCCCAGGCGGTCTCCAGTGCCAAGGCGGCAGGTATGTGGCAGTTCATGCCGGCCACCGGCAGCGACTACCAACTCAAGCAGAACGCCTTCCGCGATGACCGCCGCGACGTGCTGGCCTCTACCAAGGCCGCACTGGACTACCTGCAGCGGCTCTATGGCATGTTCGGCGACTGGCATCTGGCACTGGCAGCCTACAACTGGGGCGAAGGCAATGTGGGCCGTGCCATCGCACGCAACCAGAAGAGTGGACTGGGCACCGGCTACCTGGACATCAACATGCCAGCAGAAACCCGGTTATATGTGCCCAAGCTCCAGGCAGTGAAGAACATTGTGGCTAACCCGGAACGCTACCGCACCGAACTGCCCCTTATCGAGAACCACCCGTATTTCCAGACCATCCTGATCACGCGCGACATCGACGTGGAACTGGCAGCACGACTGGCAGGCGTCAAACTGGAAGACTTCAAGGCCCTGAATCCGTCCGTGCACCGGCCCATCATCATGGCTGCCGGCACCCCTCAGATCCTGCTGCCCTGGGACAACGCCGCCGTGTTCCAACGCAATTTCGAGGCCTACACCAAGGGGCAGTACGCCAGCTGGACCGCCTGGACAGTGCCCTCCACCATGAGTGTGACCGCCATCGCCCAACGTGTCGGCATGAGTGAAGGGGATCTGCGCAGCATGAACAGCATCCCGCCCAACATGATGGTGCGTGCAGGCTCAGCCCTGATCGTGCCGCGCTCGGCCTCCAATGGGGGAGATGTGGCCAGTCATGTGGCCGACAATGGCCACGTGGCTCTCACGCCCGAAATCGTGACGCGGCGCACCATGGTCAAGGCTGGCAAAAAGGAGAACACTCACTCGATAGCCCAACGCTACCGAGTGAGTGTGGCGGACGTAGCCAACTGGAACGATATCTCGGTCGGCACGGCCTTCAAGGCTGGGCAGCAGGTGGTGCTCTATCTCCCGCTACGGGCCAGCAAGGCCGGTACATCGGGCATGGGCGCTGGCAAGCTGGCCACGTCATCCGGGTCTCGCTCTTCTGCCAGCAGCGCCAAAGCAGTGACGCCCAGCAAGCGGGGCGGCATCCCCTCAAAGAAAAAACGCTGAAGCAGCATCGCATCTGCAGGATCTCGCCCTCAGGCACGAAACTTTTCCTTGGCGCGCTCGGCAAATTCGTTGGTATAGGCTCGCGACAGGTCGATGAGCTCGGGCCGCGCAATGACCCCCAGGGTCCCCAGGACACGCCTGGCGGTACGAGGACCCCCATCAGGCATCAGCCCATCGGGCGAAATAGCCTCGCGTGAGCGGTCGACGGCGGCCAGGAACAAGGCACGGTCACCAGCCAGATGTGCCTCCGGAACCGTCTTGAGGATATCCCCCGGCCCGGCCGTCTGCAGCCACTTCAGCGCACGAACCACCGCATCGCAGAGCGACTGTACCGTCAGCGGGTTCCGGCGCATGAACTCCTGCGTCACATACAGGCATGAGGAAGGCAGCACCCCTCCAAACAGCTCGGTGGTGCCCTTGAGGGTTCGGGTGTCGGCAATGATGCTGATCTCACCGCGCTGCTCTAGCATGGTCATCATGGGATCGGTGTGGCTGATGACATCCAGCACCCCCTGCCGCAGCAACGCCGGTACGTCGGCATGGGCATCCACCTCGATGATCGACACGTCCGCCGGACCCAACCCGGCGCGCAACAGCACCAGGCGGGCTACCATGCCGGCAGTCGGCACCGATGCAGGCACCCCGATGACGCAGCCCTTCAGGTCGGCTGTATGGCGGTACCAGGCCAGGCTCTTGCGCGCAACGCCCAGCGCCACCTGCGGGGAGCGCGCCATCAGGACAAACGCCCGGCAGGGCTGGCCCTTGCTCTGCAGGTACAGCGTGTGGTCAAACATGCCAGCCCCCACCTGCGCAGCGCCTGACCCCACAGCCTGCTGCACCTGCGGTTCTTCCAACGCATCGGTGAAGTCGACCTGCAGCCCGACTGACTCGAAATACCCCAGCTGCGCCGCAATGGTCAGAGGCAGGTTGGACAGGCTTGAGCGGCCACTGACAGCCAGCAGCACACGTGTCAACTCAGGCTTGTTGAGTGCCCCGAGTGCGGGCATGGCCAGAACCCCGGCAATGCAGGCAATGCCCGCACCAAAAGCACGACGTTGAAGCCCTGGTTGGAGCATGGTTAGGCACGGATGACCCATGGGTTTGTGGTGCACCCAGCATACGCACCCCACGGCCCGGCACCCATCCGGAACTTCCCGTGCGCGGGGTTTCCCCCATACAGCTCAGAACCGGCCAAGCAGCAGGATACCGATGTTCAGCAGCAAGCCCACAGTCCACACCACGCTGCGCGCGGTGGCCTTGTCAGCCACATACAGGGCAATAAAAGCCACGCGGCACAGCACATAAGCCAGCGCCATCCAGTCGAGCCAGCCCTGGGATGCGCCAAGCTGGTGGGCAATTACCACCGCACCAATGAAAAACGGCAAGCCCTCGAAACTGTTGGCCTGTGCTGCATTGGCCCGGGCATGCCGGCCCTTCTGCTGTGCAAGCCAGGCACGCGGGTCATGGTTGTCAAAACCACCGTCCCTGCGTGATTTGCCCAGCCCACCGGACTTGGCCAGCGATGCACATACATAAGGTAGCAGGGCTGCTACCAGCACACACCAGTAGGCCAGAGTGAAAGACCCAGCCAGTACGGCATTTGAAGCACCCATGGATGTTCTCCTGATAGTGGGCCCAGCGTCCGAGTTCAGCGCCGGTCCACCAAGGCATGGGCAATGGTGCCCAGATCAACATATTCCAACTCACTGCCCAGTGGTACTCCGCGCGACAGGCGCGTGACCTGCACGCCACGGGCCCGCAGGGCTTCGGAAATCACATGGGCGGTGGCCTCGCCTTCACCGGTAAAGCTGGTGGCCAGGATAACCTCCTGGACCGCATCTTCACTGGCACGCGCCAACAACTTCTGCAGGCCGATCTCACGCGGGCCCACACCGTCCAGCGGGCTGAGCCGCCCCATCAGCACGAAATACAGGCCCTTGAACGCACCGGTGCGTTCAAGGGCAGATTGGTCGGCAGGTGTTTCCACCACACAGAGCTTGCTGGTATCCCGCAGCGGGTCCAGGCAGGTGCTGCACACCTCGGCCTCGGTGAACGTGTGGCACCGCTCACAGTGGTGCACATGCTCGGCCGCATCCTGCAAGGCCTGCGCCAGTTGCCGGGCCCCGGCACGGTCGTGCTGCAGCAGGTGAAAGGCCATGCGTGCAGCCGTCTTGGCGCCTACCCCCGGCAAACGCCGCAGGGCTTGCACCAGCACCTCAAGTGCCTGGGTTTCAGCCATCGTCAGCGTGTCGTGTGCACGTTCAGGGGATCGCTCAGAAGGGGAACTTCATGCCACCGGGCAGACCTGGCATGCCAGCGGTGATCTTGCCCATCTTCTCCTGGCTGGTCTCCTCGGCCTTGCGGACTGCGGCGTTGAAGGCTGCGGCCACCAGGTCCTCCAGCATGTCCTTGTCGTCAGTCAGCAGGCTGGGGTCGATGGTGACACGCTTGACATCATGTTTGCAGGTCATCAGAACCTTCACCAGGCCGGCGCCGGACTCACCTTCCACCTCAATGTTGGCCAGTTCGTCCTGGGCCTTTTTGAGGTTGTCCTGCATGGCCTGGGCCTGCTTCATGAGTCCGGAGAGTTGTCCTTTGTTGAACATGGGAGACCTTCTTGTGAATCAATGGAAATCAAATAGGGAGACCGCCAGCGCCAATGCGCTACGCACCTACAAGGGCTGGATACTACCCGGGACGATTTTCGCCCCAAAGTCATGGACCATGGACCGCACGAACGCATCGTTCTGCACGATCTCTTCCGCCTGGCGCAGCCGTTCGGCAGCCGCCGCAGCGTTCCGTCGTGCGGGACTGTCGCTGACCACCCCCACCTCCACGCCGATCTGGCGTGCTAGGCCGGCGGCCTCCAGCGCAGCACGCAGGCGCTCACGGGCGGATGGCTGGTTCAGCGATTCACGCTCCACCCGCAGCAGCCAGTGTTCGCCATCCCGCGCCACCAGCTGCGACTGCAGGGCCAGCTCACGCACCAAGGCAATGATGGTGCCGTCCTCCGCCAGTTGCTGCACGGTGGCATGCCAAAACGCGCCCTCCTCCGTGTCCCGAAAACCGGTGGTCGCTGGTGGAAGCACGCGGCTGTCCACACGGGGCTGCAGCCGTTCACCGGGTTCCGGCGGGATCCGGACCGGCACGGCCAGCACGGCCACAGGCGCCACGGGGCTAGGCTGCATCGGCGGGGGCTCAGCCAAGGTCGCGACTTCGGCATCATGCGGTGCAAACTCCTCCCAAGGCGGTGGCTCAGAAGGTGCTGCCACTGGCGCAGTAGCAAGTGGTGGAGCAGGCACTGGGACCGGAGCTGAAATTGGCGCTTGCGCGACAGGGGGCAACCCGTGCATTGCCGGTGCCGCAGCGGGCGGCAACGGGGCTGCGGCAGCCCCGCGTACTTCCTGTACCTGCGTGCTTACGGGCCGCTCAGGTGTTTTTTTTTCCGCTGCAGGCGCTGCACGCGCCTGACCGGACGTTTGTGGCTTGAATGCCAGCAGGCGCAAGAGCACCATCGTGAGTGCGGCATATTCATCAGGCGCCAGCCCCAGTTCGGCACGCCCATGCAGGCACATGCTGTAGAGCAACTGGGTTTCATCGGCCGCCATGGTCTGTGCCAGCCGGGCGGTCTCCTGCACCTCGGCATCGTCATCGAGTTGTGCACCCGACGCCATACCGGGCACCGCCTGCAGCACGGCCATGCGCTGCAATACAGCTGCCATTTCTTCCAGCGTGGAGGCGGCCGACAGGCCGTTGCGCCGCAGTTCATCGGCGGTCTCCACCACCACACGGCCATCTCCCATGGCCAACGCATCGATCAGGCGGAAGGTATAGGACCGGTCCACACTGCCCAACATCTGGCGCACGGGCGCTTCCTGCAAGGTGCCATCGGAGACGGCCCCCGCATAGGCGATGGCCTGGTCGGTCAGCGACAGGGCGTCGCGCATCGACCCCCGCGCGGCACGCGCGATCAGGCGCAGCGCCTGGGGCTCGGCGGCCACGTTCTCCAGTTGCAGCACATGGGTCAGATGTTCCAGCACCGTCTCGGGGGCCATGGGCCGCAGATTGAACTGCAGGCAGCGGCTCAGCACAGTGACCGGCACCTTCTGCGGATCGGTCGTAGCCAGCACGAACTTGAGGTATTCGGGCGGCTCCTCCAGCGTCTTCAGCATCGCGTTGAAGGCGGTGTTGGTCAGCATATGCACTTCATCGATCATGAACACCTTGAAGCGCCCCTGCACCGGCTTGTAGACCGCCTGCTCCAGCAGGCCCTGCACCTCGTCCACGCCCCGGTTCGATGCCGCATCCAGCTCGGTGTAGTCCACGAAGCGGCCGCTGTCGATATCCGTACAAGCATGGCACACACCACAGGGCGTGGCGGTGATACCCCCCTGACCATCCGGTCCCACACAGTTGAGCGACTTGGCCAGGATGCGTGACACCGTGGTCTTGCCCACCCCACGCGTGCCCGTGAACAGGTAGGCATGGTGCAGACGCTGGGTAGTCAGCGCATTGCTGAGGGCCTGCACCACATGCTGCTGCCCCACCATTTCCGAGAAATTGCGGGGGCGGTATTTGCGGGCGAGCACAAGGTAGGACATCAGGGTGATTCTACGTTCGCCCTCAGCAAGCACAGGGGCAGGGTATTTTCTGGCAGACGCCGTGGAACCGGCTTCGCCGGGCCACTGGCGCCGCCCCCCTGCAAGAGGGTTGGCGAGCGCGCAGCGAAGCCTGGGGGTACAATCTAGCTCGACGGGCCTCCCCGCATGGTGAAGCGGCCAACCGGGTCAGGTGGGGAACCAAGCAGCCCTAACTGTGGAGCCAGTGCCGGGGGTAAGGCTCGTCACCTTTATTTTCGCGTCGCCTCCAGATAGGCCACGACACCTTGCGCAGCAGCGCGGCCTGTGGCGCAGCAGGCGGTCAGCAGATACCCCCCTGTCGGTGCTTCCCAGTCCAGCATCTCGCCGGCACACCACACCCCTGGCAGCAGTGTCAGCATCAGTGTGCCGTCCAGGGCCTCGAAAGGCACGCCCCCCGCCGTACTGATGGCCTCTGCCACCGGCCGCGCCGACAGCACCGTCACCGGCAAAGCCTTGATCGCCCGGGCCAGTGCCTCGGGGTGCTGCACCCCCTCCTTGCCCAGCACCTCGTACAGGATGCCCAGCTTGATGCCATCCAGCCCCAGGCGGCTCTTCAGATGGCTGGACAGCGAACGTGTGCCACGCGGATGCCGCACTTCAGCCAGCACCCGCTCCGGGCTCTTGTCCGGCAGCAGGTCCAGCAGAAAGGTGGCATGGCCGCAGGCGTCGATCTCGTCGCGCAGCAGGGCCGACACGGCATAGACCAGACTGCCCTCCACCCCGGTGGACGTGGCCACGAATTCACCACGCCGGGAGAATGTTGCACCTGACGAGGCCGTGAACGACAGTGCGACCGACTTGAATGGCTGACCGGCAAAACGCTCGGCGAAATGGGCCGACCAGCCCACCGGCGCAGGTGCACCACCGCCCAGCAGGTCGCGAAAGAACGCGCGCCGCGTCTCTAGCAACTCCCCACCTGCAGCGTCGAGTTGGGCCGCCGGTGCCTGCGCCACATCAAAGCCGCAGTTGGCCGGCCGCAGCGCCTGCACTGGAACACCGCGCGCCTCCAGCAAGGGCACCCAGGCCCCGTCAGACCCCAGCTTGGGCCAACTGGCTCCGCCCAGGGCAAGCACCAGCGCCTGGGCCTGTACCTGGACATTGCCCCTGGGGGTGCTGAAGCGCAGCGCCTGGGTTCCCTCGTCTGCCGCATCACCCCAGCCCAGCCACCGGTGCCGCATGTGAAACTGCACCCCTGCCGCACGCAGCCGGTGCAGCCAGGCCCGCAGCAAAGGGGCCGCCTTCATGTCGGTGGGAAACACCCTCCCGGACGTACCCACGAATGTCTCGATGCCCAGGCCCTGCGCCCAGTCACGCAAGCCCTGGGCACCCAAGGCGGTCAGCATCGGCGCCAGCGCGTCCGCGCGACTGCCATAACGCGATACGAACAGATTGGGCGGGTCGGAATGGGTGAGATTCAGCCCTCCGATCCCGGCCAGCAGGAACTTGCGCCCTGCCGAGGGCATGGCATCCATCACGTGGACTTCCAGCCCTGCTGCAGCCAGTGTTTCCGCTGCCATTAGCCCGGCGGGACCAGCCCCGATCACGACGACCTTTTTGTTGTTCATTTCAGACCTGTTCTCTGGATAACCGGCCATTTTCCACCAGCGCCCCGGCGCAGCTTGTCTTACGGTGGTTTTATCCCATGCGAATGTGGGTAAGTGTGGGGATGGCCCCCGGACAATGCGGGCAAGTGCACGCCGGCACTCAGGTTTTTGGATGTGCTTAAAAAGTAGGCATATCGACAAAAACAGGGGAAAACTGCTTGATTTCAGCCTGCCCGACATGGCCTCCAAAGACCTGGCGAGCAAGCCCCAGGGTTTTCCCGTGCCGCTGTGGGTAAGTTTGGGGATGGACGCCGGGATAGCTCCGCAAGTTGTTGTCAGCAAAGGGGTTTTCTACGGCGCCTAAAAAACAGGCATAGGGGAAAAGTGGGATGCCCCCTTATGCCTCCAAGGACTACAGCTCCTCCAGCGCCCCTGCCCGGTCAGGAAAGCGGCGCGCACCCTCGCCTCGGGGTACTGCTGCTGCACCGCATCGCGATAGCTGCCCAACGGGTCCCGCAAGGCACTCTGGCGCTGCGACTGGGCGGCCGATTTGTAGTCGAACACCCACCAGTGCCCTGTGTCGCGGCAGTGCACCAGCCGGATCCAGGCGCAGCACTTGACCGGCGCGGAGCAAAACCACCTCGTTGCCATGCCAATCCACTCGCTGGCGCTACCAGGCCCATGCGCCGGCCCCCTGCAGGATGGAGCGGGCCATCACTACCGCCTGGACTTGCTGGTCGGAGTCGAGGAAAAACTCCCGGGCCGCTGTGCCCCCAGCGCCGCCAGGTGGGTATTGGGGTCCACATCCAGGGGCGTCCATTCCAGCAGCCGGTGCATGGCCTGCCCGACCCGCGATTCCGGGGAGTCCAGCATCGGGCCACCTCCACCGGTGCACACAGGGGCTGCAGACGCTGCCACCAGCTGCCAGAGTTGACCCGGTGCGGCGTGGTAGACAACATCGCCAGCAGGCTGCGGGCGCGCGTCAGCGCCACATGCAGGCCGTTCAGCTCTTCACGCTGGCGCGCGCCGCCAGCTCGACTTGCATGGCCTGCACCGCACAGGCCGGCGGCTGGGCCTCGCGCACCAGAAACAAAAACCGCTCCGGCGCAGGGCTGGCACCAGGCCAGTCCACCAGCCCCCCATGGATTCCGCCCGCGGGGCAGTGGCATCGGTGTCCAGCAACAACACCAGGTCAGCCTCCAGTCCCTTGGCGCCGTGCACGATGAGCAGGCGCACGGCACTACCGCCTGGCACATCACTCTCGGGCGGCAGGGTCGGTGCAGCGATGCCCCCCCGCCTTGAGGGCGCGCACCAGCGCATGGGGCGTGAAGTACCGGCCGCCATCCTGGGCCAGCGCCGCTCCCAGCACGGCCCGCGGGTTGCCCAGCACGCCCTGGCGCTGAGCGGCGGGGACGGCAGCGGCAAACCGTGCCAGCACGTCCCCACGGTGGTAGATGGCGCTCAGAACGTGGTCACGATCTCGCAGGGGATCGTTCTAAGGCAGCAGCACCAGCATGCGTGAGGGATGTTGCGCGCGCTGGGCCAGGATCCGGCCCAGCCGGGCCACAATGCCATCGCCCGGGTCAAGCCAGAGTCGGTCAGATACAGCAGACAAGGGTAAAGGTGACAGCATCAAGGGTGAATCCTGGGTTTTGGCTATGACATTCATAGCATCCGGCCTCTGCCGGAACACTTGGTTTCTGTCACAATGCGCCCACTTTAGCTGTAACTCCCCAACGCCAAAAGGAAGCACACCATGGCCAGCGACCTCATCAAACATATCTCCGACGCCTCTTTCGAATCCGATGTTCTGAAAGCCGACAAGCCGGTGCTAGTGGACTACTGGGCAGAATGGTGCGGCCCGTGCAAGATGATCGCCCCGATCCTGGACGAAGTGTCGACCAGCTACCAAGGCAAACTGCAGGTGGCCAAGATGAATGTGGATGAAAACCGCGACATCCCCGCCAGGTTCGGTATCCGTGGCATCCCCACGCTGATGCTGTTCAAGGATGGCCAGTTGGCAGCCACCAAGGTAGGCGCCATGAGCAAGTCCCAGCTGACCGCCTTCATCGACCAGCAACTCGCCTGAATTCACCAGACCCTTCGCGGCGGAGACCAGCATGGGCCCTCCGCCGCGAACCGGATGCGGCCCGCACAGGGCGCCATAGCCTGGTTTTTCCTGTCATAATTCCACGCGAAATCGCCGCTGTGCGGCCTGGTAACGCAAGTTGTCCGAGATTCCGGCCGTGAGGGGCGCCTATTGCGCCTTGCCCCTCCACCCGATTCCCCTGAATTTCCCCCTGGTTCCCCACCTAACTCCGCCACAGGAGTAATTCCATGCACTTAAACGAACTCAAGGCACTGCATGTGTCTGAAGTCCTGAAACAGGCCGAAGAGCTTGAAATCGAAAACACCGGCCGCATGCGCAAGCAGGAGCTGATGTTCGCCATCATCAAG
>Ga0116179_1001393_pt1 | contig 18177 bp, 18 predicted proteins | sample AD_UKC071_MetaG_FD_89751 | JGI IMG/M metagenome (GOLD analysis project Ga0116179, IMG submission 89751) | Active sludge microbial communities of municipal wastewater-treating anaerobic digesters from USA - AD_UKC071_MetaG | ecosystem: Engineered > Bioreactor > Anaerobic > Digestate | place: USA...
AGTCCTGGTGGATGTAGTCGTGTTCCAGCCGCTCGAAGGCCGCCACCGGCTGGTCCAGGCAGGCCGTGGCCATGCGCCAGGCACCAATGGAGGCACCCACCAGGTGCACGGGGCGCCGATGCGGGGCTGCAGGCAACCAGTGGCCGAAGATGTGGCGGTCCAGCGGCCCCAGGATCAAGCCCTTCGGCCCTCCCGCTGCGGCCGGGACCACACCTACATCCGCAGCTTGCAACCCGTGTTGTTCGATATGCTGGCGGGCCACGGGGCCCGCATAGATGCGCAGCGCGGTCATGCTGCGGATTTTGCTATACCACCAATGGCTGTTCTTCTTCCTGCGCCACTATCCAGTCGAAAGGTGTTTGCTGCAGCACCATGTCGATGTCCAGGCCCAGCGTCACCCCCACCACGTCGGGGAAACTCACCGCCAGCTGGCGTTCGGTGAGGCCGGCCTCGCGCGCGCGGGCACGCCAGGCGGCCAGATGCACCACACCGGCCAGGGGCTCGAAGGCATCGCCCTCGAAAGGCTTGTTCTGGGCAGCCAGGGCGTCCACCAGTGGCTGCGGCAGGCCCCAGCGCCGTGCCAGCCCGGCGCTCACCTCGGCATAGGTGTAGCCCAAGGCGCGCCGCTCCGCCTCGACCCGGGCGCGGTCCAACGGCGGCACGGTACTGTTGAGGGCGACCATGGCCTGGGGCATGGCGTGGTGCATGGCCAGTTCACCCAGCGCGTGCAGCAGCCCGGCGGTGTAGCCCATGCCCTGGTGGAGCTTGAGGCCCACCGCCAGCGAACGCGCCACCCGGGCCGTGCCCAGGCTGTAGCGCCAGAAATGCTGCAGATTCACGCCCGGCAAGGCAGTGGTGCTGCTGCCCACCGATGCGCAGGACACCACCGAACGGAGCTGGTTCATGCCCAGCAGCGCCAGGGCTTCGGACACCGTGCCCACTGGATCAGGCAAGGCCATGCCCGGGGTATTGGCCACCCGCAGCACATCCGCAGCCAGCGCGGGGTCGGTGCTCACCAGTTGGCACAGCTTGCGCAGGTCTGGCTCAATGGAGAGAAGTTCCGTCTGCAGCAGCGCCACCACCCTGGGGGCACTGGGCAGCGCCATCGGAACATCCAGCAGGGCATTCAGTTCCATGGAAAACGATCAGGGCAAAAAACAGGTAACGGCGGACCACACATCCATGCGGTAGCGCACGGACACGGAAAAGCACAAAATGTTGCGACGATTATGCGACTGTGCTGCGGCATACATACTGATGCAGCCGGTACACCCGCATACCACAGGGGTATGCAGGTTGCAGCCACCATTTCACCATGGCTCAACCCTTGCGATTCTGCAACTTGGCGAAGGCCGAGGCCATGGCGCTGGCGGGTGCCGGGTCGGTCTGGCGGCGCGGCGCGGAAGCGCCCCGCCCTGCCCCTTCGAAGCGGTTGTCGCGCGGTGCGTCGCCCTGCCTGCGGGCTGGCGCGGCGTCGAGTTTCATGGTCAGGCTGATGCGCTTGCGGGCCACATCCACTTCCATGACTTTCACCTTGACGATGTCGCCGGTCTTGACGATCTCGCGGGCGTCTTCGACGAACTTGTGGCTCAACTGGCTCACATGCACCAGGCCGTCCTGGTGCACCCCCAGGTCAATGAAGGCACCGAACTGGGCCACGTTGCTCACCGTGCCCTCCAGCACCATGCCCTCCTTCAGGTCAGCGATGTCTTCCACGCCATCGTTGAAGCGGGCCACCTTGAAGTCGGGGCGCGGGTCGCGGCCAGGCTTTTCCAGCTCGCCCAGGATATCCTTGACGGTGATGACGCCAAACTGGTCGTTGGCGAACAGTTCCGGCTTGAGCGTTTTGAGCATGTCGGCACGACCCATGAGCTCGGTCACGGGCTTGCCGGTTTTTTCGATGATGGTTTCCACCACCGGGTAGGTTTCGGGGTGCACGCCGGTCATGTCCAGCGGGTTGTCACCGCCCCGGATGCGCAAAAAGCCGGCGCTTTGCTCGAAGGTCTTGGCGCCAAGGCCGCTCACCTCCAGTAGCTGCTTGCGGGTTCTGAAGGCACCGTTGGCTTCGCGCCAGCGCACCACCGCCTTGGCCACGCTGCCCGACAGGCCCGACACGCGGCTGAGCAGTGGCGCACTGGCGGTGTTCAGGTCCACCCCCACCGAGTTCACGCAGTCTTCCACCACGGCATCGAGGCTACGGGCCAGCTCGCTCTGGTTCACGTCGTGCTGGTACTGGCCCACGCCGATGGATTTGGGGTCGATCTTCACCAGCTCGGCCAGCGGGTCCTGCAGCCGGCGGGCGATGCTGGCTGCGCCGCGCAGGCTCACGTCCACGTCGGGCATCTCCTGGGAAGCGAATTCGCTGGCGCTGTAGACCGAGGCCCCCGCCTCGCTCACCACCACCTTGTCCACCTTGATTTCGGGGGCACCGGCCTGGGCGGCCATCTTGGCCAGCAGCTTGATGAGGTCGCCGGCCAGCTTGTCGGTCTCGCGGCTGGCGGTGCCGTTGCCGATGGCGATCAGGTTCACGCCATGTTTGGCGCACAGCTTGCCCAGGGTGTGCAGGGAGCCTTCCCAGTCACGCTTTGGCTCGTGCGGGAACACGGTGGCCGTCTCGACCAGCTTGCCCGTGGCGTCCACCACGGCCACCTTCACGCCGGTGCGGATGCCCGGGTCCAGGCCCAGCACCACTCGGGGGCCGGCCGGTGCAGCCAGCAGCAGGTCGCGCAGGTTGTCGGCAAACACCTTGATGGCCACTTTTTCTGCATCCTCACGCAGCCGGGTGAACAGGTCGCGCTCGGTGGACATGGACAGCTTCACGCGCCAGGTCCAGGCCACGCATTTACGGATCAGGTCGTCGGCGGCGCGGGCGGCATGGCTCCAGCCCAGGTGCAGGGCAATGCGGCCTTCGGCCACGCTGGGTTTGCCGGGTTCCGGCTCCACCGGCAGCACCAACTTGGCGTCGAGGATCTCCAGCGCACGGCCCCGGAACACCGCCAGCGCGCGGTGTGAAGGCACCCGGCCAATCGGCTCGTCGTAGTCGAAATAGTCGCGGAACTTGGCCACGTCGGCGTTGTTCTCGTCCTTGCCCGCCACCAGGCTGCTGCGCAGCAGGCCCTCGGCCCACAGCCATTCGCGCAGCTTCTGCACCAGCGCAGCGTCTTCGGCCCAGCGCTCGGACAGGATGTCGCGCACACCGTCCAGCACCGCCGGCACGGTGGAAAAGTCAGCACCCGGCTTGCCGTCGTCCAGCACCTCGGGCGGTTTCAGGTAGGCCTGGGCCTCCGTTGCCGGGTTCAGTGTGGGATCTGCAAACAGCGCATCGGCCAGCGGCTCGATGCCGAATTCGCGGGCGATCTGGCCCTTGGTGCGGCGTTTCTGTTTGAACGGCAGGTAAATGTCTTCCAGCTCCTGCTTGGTCGGCGCGGTGGCAATGGCCACCCGCAGCGCATCGGTCAGCTTGCCCTGCTCGTCGATGGCCTTCATCACCACCAGGCGACGGTCCTCCAGCTCGCGCAGATAGGCCAGGCGGGCTTCCAGCTCGCGCAGCTGCACATCATCCAGGCCGTTGGTGACCTCCTTGCGGTAGCGGGCGATGAAAGGCACTGTGGCCCCACCGTCCAGCAGATCCACGGCAGCCTGCACCTGCTGCTCTGAGACCTTGATTTCCGAGGCGATCTGTCGAATGATTTTTTGCATGTTTCGCGGCAGCGCAATTCCAAAGGCGGCGAGTGTGCCACAGCAGCGGCACAGATCAGCACCCGTTCAGAACAGCCCGCGAACCGATGCAAAACGCACAGCCTGCGCACGGGTGTGCACCTGGAGCTTGCGGTAAATGTTGCGGACATGCGTGTTGACGGTCATGCTGCTAATCAGCAGCCGCCCGCCGATCTCTGCACTGGTCAAGCCGCTGGCCACCATCCGCAGCACTTCCCTTTCGCGCGTAGACAGCCTTTCAGACGCGTGCTGTCGGTGTTTTTCCATAGGGGACTGGTCTTGCTCAAAGCGATGCAGCAGCTGACGCGCCACGTTGGGGGAGATACAAGCCCCGCCATTGGCCACCTGCAAAACGGCCTGGGTATAGTTGCCGAACCAGGAGTTCTTGACCAGGTAACCGGAGGCCCCCAGCTCGAAGGCACGTATCGCCTGGTCTTCCGCATCCACCAACGACAGCACAACGGCTTCTGCAGAGGGGCGCACCGTCTTGCGGTAATCCAGCAACTCATAGCCTTCGCCATCAGGCAGGTGCAGATCCACCAGCATGACATCGAACTCGACCTGTTTCATGGCTTTGCGGCCCTCCCGCACGCTACCGGCCTGGGCCACCAGCAGTGTTCGGCCGTCTCGCATCAGCTCCTGGGCAATGACACGGTGCATATGGGCATCGTTGTCTACCAGCAGAACCCGAACCGGTTGGTTGATCTGCCCAACCAAAAAATCGGGCCACATGCTAGGGGGATTGTCGTAGGTATCCAAGTGACTGCTCCCCGGCTGTGGGGGAGCGAGTTCACGCAGTGATCCGGCAATGCCGTCCGGGATCGTCGAAGGTGCTGAAACCATAAATCCTCCAGTGGTGACCCCATGTTTTTTCAAGAAACATCATCTCGTTCCATTGTCTTTAGCTAGAAATTCCAAGGTCGACACTAAATCAAACAAAAGAAAACATCCAGAAAAATATCAAAAATATATTATTGCCTCATAAGTTACGAAATTTAACTACCGCGTACTGCGGTCGTTTCTTACCCTTGCTGTTCTGAAGAAATGTTTGAATTTAAGAGGAGGATTGCTACAAAAAAACAAAAAACAAAAAAATGTACATGCATGCTAGCCCCGCGACAGTAGCAAAAATATGCGATAACAAAAAACCATAAAAAATCCAAACTAGTTCCAGGCGAGGCGACAAGTGCTTCTTTTTCTTTAAGACAGAAAAACACCGCCGCTCCGTCCAGTCAAACCTTCCCGCGGATGGGCCGCGGACGCTGAGTTTGGCTGTAACACAAGGAACTATCATGAGAAACCTCGCACTTTTTGCACTCGGCACCCTTGCAACTGCAGCCATGGCGGTGCAGCCCACCAGCCCGACCTCCATCAGCATCACGGGCACCTCCGTGCAGCTGGCCTCGATCGCGGGGACTACCGTCTCCAACACGTCCAACAGCAGCAACATGGCCCTGCAAAACATGGCCAGCAATGCTGGGCATATCACCATCGCCGGCTACTCCAGCCAAACGGCCACCACCGTCGGCGGCCAGGTGAAAAACGAAGCCGTCAGCCGCGACGACTTTGCCAACCAGAACATCTCGTCCAACGCGGGAGATGTGGAAGTTGCCCGGGGTGGTATCTCGGTTCAAAACAGCAATATGGTCAACACCAATGTGATGAACAAGGCGCAAGGTGGCGGCGCCGACGCACTCCAGAATCTGGCCAGCAACAATGGCGAAATCAAGATCACCGGTGCCTCGTACCAGATGGTCGGCTCGCGTGACAGCACGGTACGCAACGACGCAGCCGGCAGCAATGCCCTGGCCACGCAAAACCTTTCGTCCAACTTCGGGCATGTGACGATCGGTGGCGCTTCGACGCAGACAACCTACCTGGCCAGCGCCAATATCCTCAATCTGGCGAATGGTGCCAACAGCCATGCTGCGCAGAACATCGCATCGAACGATGCCTGCAACGAGCCACGTGACCCCTGCCCAGACGGTCGGTGCCGCTGAGGAGCCTGGTCTCATGGCAAACGCATGAGACTGCCGGGCCGCACACCCTGGTGTGACGGCCTGGCTCCTTAACCCGTGAAAGATTGGAGGCCATACCATGGTCACACACACATTAATCTGGGCGGCACTGGGGCTTGGAGTGCTGAGCGCTTGTGTCCCGGCATGGGCGCAACATGGCCCGGGGGAAGATCCGGTCGTGCTGGAAAAGAAGGTCACGCTCCAAATGATTCCCAACGGCGCCGCCCCGCGCTCGGGCTACATGAATCCCTCGGAAGACATGCCAACCTGGCAAAAGGCACGCATTGCGCGCTATGAGGCCAAGGCCTTTTCGGGTAACCCTGGCGACATCCTGACCAACAAGGATGTGATCTCTACGGCCACCTCGGATGGCTACAAGACCACCTGTACGCAAACGATCGGAAGCGCAGCCGGCCTGACCACTGCAGCGGGCTCTCCCAAGGAGCAGATTGTGGTGTTGCGGGGAGACCTCGTGAACATCTGCAACTGACGCTAGTTTTTACGGGTGCCGTGCCCACAGGCAAGGCGTCTGCTTCGGAGGGAAGATCATGAACGCCAACCCTACCCCATGCCACGTGCGGCGGGCCCGCCTTCACCGAGGTGCGGGCAGCCTGCTGGCGGCAGCCCTGGCCTTGCTGGCTGGTTGCAGCACCCCCCTGGATGCCCGCAAGGATGCGGCGTTCCAGTCCTATGCCTCCACGTCAGACCGACCGGTGGTGCGCCCTTCCCGCTCCATCTCGAGCTTCTCGGACTCCCTGATGTGTATGGACCACATGCTGCGTGAAGCCCAGCTGGCCCCCACCCTCATCACCAGCAAACAGCTACCCGACTACTCCAGCCGGGTACCTGTGGCGACCAAAGACATGATCATCACTGCGCTGTCACAGATGTCCCGGCGCAGCAACGCGTTTCGTTTTGTGGACTACGAAGTCGATATCGCGCGCCAGGACACGGTGCAGAACCTGACCACCATCCTGCTCAACAATAACCAGATGCAATTGCAGCGCCCGGCGCTCTATTTTTCGGGTGCCATTTCCTATGTGGATCAGAACGTCATCAGCAACCGCTTTGATGCCGGCACCTCCGCCAGCCGACTCGATACCGGCTACAGCCAAAGCCGTAATGCCACGGTCATTGCGCTGGAACTGCACCTGGGTGACTTCCGCACCCGCACCTTGATCCCCGGCATGGACTCGGCCAACGAGGTCATCATCGGCGGCGCTGGCCAGGGGCTCGACCTGGCCGGCCGGATCGGCAGCTACGGCGTGAAGTTCAACGTCGGGCGGGACTATGCGCTGGGCGCAGGCGGTGCCGTGCGCACACTGATCGACCTGGCCACCATCGAGTTGGTCGGCAAATGGGCACATGTGCCCTACTGGCAGTGCCTGACGCTGGACCAGACCCACCCGAACTTTCAGCGCCAGATGCGCGAGTGGTTCGACGAAGGCGGGCCGCAGGCCCAGGCCAGCCTGGTGCAACGCTCGCTGGTCAACCAGGGTTATCTGCGCGCCACGCCAGAACCCCTGCCAGGCGACAGCATGGAGCTGCGCAGTGCCTTGGGCCGGTTCCAGGCCGACAACGGCATCGTGGCCACCGGCATCGTGGACTTCAGCACCTACGAGCGCGCCCTGCGCAACTTCGTGACGCTGGCCCCCGATGGCACGCTGGCGCGTATCGGCTGGGGCGTGAACGGCGCACCCGAGACCACCACCGTGACCGCTGCCGCCACACCGGGCCAGGAGCCTGCTGTACCAGCCCCGATAGCCATGGCCGCAGCCGCTGCACCGACCCGGGTGGACATCCAGATTGAAAACCCCCTACCCGCAGGTGAACGCCCGGCTTTCGAAGAGGGTGAACAGGTGTTCCTCTCGGCCACCGTCACGCGCACCTCCTATCTGTACTGCTACTTTGCCGACGCCTCTGGCAGTGTGATGCGCCTGCTGCCGAACGCAGTCACCCCCCATGCACAGCTGCCGGCCAACATGGCGTTGCGGATACCTGACTGGATGACACCTTTCCCCGCCTTCATCATGGATGCCGGCAAGCCGGGGATAGAAGGGGTCAGCTGCTTCGCCGTGGACACAGACCCATTGAAGAAGCTGCCTGCGTCCCTGCAAGGCCCTGCCCTGGCTGCATTGGCAGACCACCACTCGCTCGATGAGGTCCATGACGAGTTTGTCAAGGCATTGGGGAGCCAGGGATTTGCCCGGGGCAGTGTCCAGTGGAAGGTGTCTCCCAAGCGCGCTGCAGCCACTCCGGCTGCGGCGGCTACCACGCCAGCCTCAACCCCGAGCGCCGGACGGGCCAAGCCATGACATGCCTGTGCAGCACCATGCCAGGCTGCTCTGCGCCCCCCAAGCGGCACAGCACAGATACCGGTCGCTGCACCGGGAGGCATCTGGCACTACCCCGGCTCCGTGCCGCATGCTGGCTGCTCGCCGCTGCTTTGCCCATCGGACTACATGCGCGGCTGGACGCACAACCCGCCCCCCGCCTGCAAGCAGCCCCGCTGGAGCAGACACCGCTGCACACCGAACCACCATGGAACGAACCTTTGCAGCTCAGCGGCAGCCCCACAGCCCCCCCACTGGAGCCCTCTGGCCTGCCCCTGACAGCACCGTTTGAAATGCCCCGTGCAAGCAATACGGCGGCCGAGGCCGAGCGGGTTCGGCTTCTGACACTGGCCAGCCAGCAGGCCCGGCGTGGCAGCCGGGCTGAAAAAATGGCGGCCACCGCGTCATGGCAGCTGGGGCTGATGTACCTGCACGGTGCGGGCGGTATGCAAGACCGATCCCAGGCACAGCAGTGGTTCGAACGTGCCGTGGCCCTGGGAGAGCCCCTGGCCAACGCCGGCCTGGCCTGGTGCGCTATTGACGGTTGCACGGGGGCGGCCCGGCCTGCCACAGCCCGCCCCTGGATTGCCAAATTGCATGCGGTGGCGCCCGGACGTGCCGACTACCTTGAATGGCTGCTGGAAAACCGCATGGCTCCCCTGGCGCTCGCGCAACCCGGCATGTACCCCCGGGAACCCACGCCAGCGCCCCACCGCGCGTTGCTGCAACGCGCCGCCCATGCAGGAGACATTCATGCCTTGATCGAACTGGGCTTTGAGCATGTGGCTGCCGGACGCCTGCTGGAAGCCGAAAAACAATTCCAGGCACTCGCGCCCCGCTCAGCCGCGGCGGCAGCCAACGCCCAGTTGCTGGCAAGCCGCCGGGAATCCAGCACCGTGACTCCCCCGCGCAGCCGCACGCCCGACGAGTGGTACCTGGAAGCACGCCGGTACCACCAGGGAAATGGCGTACCCGCCAACTACGCCGAAGCCATCCGCCTGTACCAGATTGCGGCCGCAGGCGGCAGCGCGACGGCCCGGCGCATGCTGGCCCTGATCTACTCTCGCCCGGCGCCCGACGGTGGGGTGGACATCGCATGGATGCAGCAGCTGGCGCAGATGGACGTGTCACAGGACGGGCGCGTGGTGCCCATGGCGACCGCTGCGCCGGTCCTGCTGCAGCGGGAGCCAACCCCTCTGTACGACCTGATGCAGCCTGCCGGGCCCAAGCCACTGACACGCTCCGACAAGCCTTGACGTGTGCTCTTTGCAGGGGTGGGGCCACTGTGTGAAATCGTAAACACGTTCTGAGGCCCGCCAAGGCTGAAATGGCGGTAGTCTTGAGGGCTCACATTACGCCCTTCTGATGCCGCTGCTCCTCCAACTTCTGTTGCAACTGCTGTTTTACCTGCTGCGTCTGCTCTTCATGCCGCTGCTGGCGCTGGCGCTGGTGTTCGAGGAATGGGGCTGGGAGCCGCTGGCCGCCCTCCTTGCCCGGCTGGCGAGACTGCCTTTCTGGGCCTGGCTGGAGCGCCAGATCAGGGCCCTGCCTCGCTGGGGCGCCCTGCTGGTGTTCGGGGTGCCGGTGCTGGGCTTGCTGCCGGTGAAGCTGCTGGGCTTGTACCTGCTGGGACATGGGCATGTGTGGCTGTCTCTGGGCGTGCTGGTGGGTGCCAAGGTGGCGGGCACGGCGATCGCGGCGCGGCTGTTTCAGCTCACCCAGCCGGCGCTGATGCAGTTCGGCTGGTTCGCCCGCTGGTACCCCCGCTGGAAAACCTGGAAGGACGAACTGCTGGCCCAGGTGCGCCAGTCGATGCCCTGGCGCACCGTGCGCCGGCTCAAGGCCGATGTGCGACGTATCCTGCGGCGCCTGCAGGCACTGCTGCGCCGATAGCCCTTGGCGCCCTCTGCATCTTCTGCGGTGCAAACACCCTGTGCTCGCGGCTTTGGGTAAAGTCCAGTTTTGGCAACGTTACGAAACGCTACATTTTTAGAGCGCATGCGCCAGATCTGGAAACTCAAGAACAGCCTCAGAGGACAGCTGACGCTGTGGTTTGGCGGCCTTTCACTAGCCATCTTGCTGGGTGTGGGGGCTTATGTAGGCCGTATTGCCACGGGTGAGCTGGCCCAGTTTGGTGGCGTGTCGCTCTATGTCAGTGCCCAATCGGCGGCGGCACTGCTGACCACCAACCTGCGCGAGCGCGAGCAAGAAATCGAGCTGCTCGCCCGCTCTGCCCTGCTGACGCAGGGGCGGCTGAACGCCGAGAACGTGCGCCGGGCCCTGGAACTGCGCAAGGGCGCGCACAAGGAATACGCCTGGCTGGGCATTGCCGAGCCGTCGGGTCGCATCATCCAGGCCACCAGCGGACTGCTGCTGAACGAGCAGGTAACGCAGAGGCCCTGGTTCCAGGCGGGCCGGCACAGGCCGTTCATGGGGGACATACATGAGGCGGTACTGCTGGCCAAACGGCTGCCATCTCCTACGGCGAACCAGCCCCTGCGTTTCATCGACTTCGCAGCCCCGGTGCTGGATGACAACGGGCAGCTCAAAGGGGTGCTGGGCGCCCATGCACACTGGTCCTGGGTGACCGATACCGTCGAGTCGGTCATGGCCGACCATGCCATCCGCCAACAGATCGAGGTGCTGATCGCAGACAAGAGCGGCAACATCCTCTACCCCTACCACCATGCCGGGCAACTGCAGCTGCCCGAACGCCGCCAGCCCCTGGCCCATTTCGAGCGGCTGCGCTGGCGCGACGGCGGCGACTACCTCACCAGCACGGTGGCCGTCCATTCCGTCACCAACCAGGACCTGGGCTGGCGCATCGTGCTGCGCCAGCCAGTAGAGGTATCCCTGGCGCCCGTGGAGGCCCTGCGCAACCGGTTGCTGCTGCTGGGCCTGGGGGCTGCCCTGCTGTTCACCGCCATGGCCTACTACTTTGCCACCCGGGTCAGCCGCCCCATCGAGCAGCTGGTGCGTGCGGCCCGTCGCATCGAGCAGCGCGACGGCACGCCGGTGTATCCGGGGGATGAACATGCCAAAGAAATCCGCCTCCTGAGTCGCTCGTTCCAATCCATGACCGCGTCGCTGCTGCAGCGTGAAAAAGAACTTTCTGAACTGAACGCCACCCTCGAAGGCCAGGTGGCCGAGCGCACCCAGGCCCTGCACCAGGCCAACCAGGAACTGGCCCGGCTGGCCACCATCGACGCCCTCACCGGCCTGCACAACCGCCGCTGGTTCGACGAAAAACTGCACGAGCACCACGGCAGCCTGCTGCGCCAGGGCCGGCCCTTTGCGCTGCTGGTGATCGACGCCGACTATTTCAAGCGCATCAATGACACCCACGGCCATGGCGTGGGCGACGCGGTGCTGCGGCAGCTGGCGCGCCTGCTGCTGCAATCGGTGCGCGCCACCGACTTCGTGGCCCGCTTCGGTGGCGAGGAATTCGTGGTGCTGCTGCCCGATGTGTCCCTGGCCCACGAAGGCCTGCGGGTGGCCGAGAAGATCCGCTCCACGGTGGAGGGCAGCATCTTCCAGACGGTGCTGAACGTGACGGTCAGCATCGGACTGGGCCTGTCGGACGCTTCCGACACGCATCCCACCGCGGTGTTCCTGCGTGCCGACCGGGGCCTCTACCTGGCCAAGGAGCAGGGGCGCAACCGGGTGGTGCTGGTGAAGGATTGATTTTTGCATCCATCAGGGCTGATGCGCCCTTTTTGCCTAGGCATGGCGCTATCAAAATAAAAGCACTTCCGGTCTCTGTTAAGCATTCGATAAGGAGGGGGTGCAAGAATCAATCCACCCCAGTATGGCCCTTGTATTCACCCCCTCAGAGCACCGATGATGACGGAGACCACCCCAGCCGCAGCACCTTCATCCTTTGCAAGAGTGCTGATCTGGGATGCACCTACCAGGCTATGCCATGGGCTGCTGGCGACCTGCCTGGCCGGGGCCTATGCGACCGCCGGCTGGGACGCGTGGCAGCCGGTGCACGAGATGCTGGGCGACACCACCATCGGCCTGGTGCTGTTCCGTGTTTTCTGGGGATTCGCAGGCACCCGTTATGCGCGGTTTTCCACTGCCATGGCAGGACCGGCGGCCATCGCCCACCACCTGGCACACCTCCCCTATGGCTGGAGCCGGCGTTACGCAGGGCACAGCCCTGTGGGCGCCATGCTGGTGCTGCTGTTGTGGCTGCTCATCCTGGCGCTGGGGGTGTCCGGCTGGGCAGCCCAGGCCGCGACAGCCACCGATACTGCGGTCCGCCTGCACGAAGGGCTAGGCCATGCCGTGCTGGGGGCCCTCGGCCTCCATGCGGCAGCGGTCGTTTTCAGCAGCTGGCGGGCGGGTGAGAACCTGCCGCTGGCCATGGTCACGGGAACCCAGTGGGGCAGGCCCGGCGAAGGCATCGAAAGCGCAAAGCCCGGCGTTGCCTGGCTGGTGCTGGCGGTCGTCGCCGGCTTCTGGTGGTACCGCTGGAGCAACCTGGGCTGATGCGTATCCTGCTCGTCGAAGATGATGCGCTGCTAGGAGACGGCCTGCGTGCCGGGCTCCAGCAATCCGCTTTCGCCGTGGACTGGGTGCGCGACGGCCCTTCCGCAGAGCAGGCCCTGCGCACGGAACCCTATGCCGCTGCGGTGCTGGACCTCAGCCTGCCGGGCAAGGACGGCCTGTCGGTGCTGGCTGCCATCCGCAAAGCCGGCGTGAAGCTTCCCGTACTGGTGTTGACCGCGCGCGACGCCATCGATGACCGGGTGCGCGGCCTGGACCAGGGCGCCGACGACTATGTCGTCAAGCCGGTGGACCTGCTGGAGCTGGCGGCACGGCTGCGCGCCCTGGTGCGGCGATCCCATGGCCAGCCGCAGGAATGTCTCACGGCGCATGGCATCGTGCTCGACCCGGCTGCGCGCTGCGTGCACCAGCACGGCCAGCAGGTCATGCTCTCGGTGCGGGAATTCGACCTGCTGCACACACTGCTGCTCAACATGGGCCGGGTGCTGTCGCGCGAGCAGCTGGAGCAGCAGCTCTACAGCTGGGGCCAGGAGATTGAAAGCAACGCGGTCGAGGTGCATGTGCACCGGCTGCGGCGCAAGCTCGGCGCCACACTGATCCAGACCGTGCGCGGCGTCGGTTATGTGCTGATGCGCCCCACCGGACCGGCATGACGCGCAAGCCGTATTCCCTGCAAGGCCGGCTGGCCCTGCTGGTGCTGGGCATGCTGGCCGCCGTATGGACGGCCACGGCGGCCATCGTCTGGTTCGACGCCCGCCACGAGGTGGAAGAGATCCTCGACAGCCACCTGGCGCAGGCCGCGGCCTTCGTGGTGGCGCAGTACCAGCACGACCGGCCTGCCAGCGAAGTGCAAGTGGACATGCTCTCGCTGCACCGCTATGCCTACAAGACCACCATCCAGGTCTTTCAGGATGGGCGCCTGGTGCTGCGGTCTGCCAACGCGCCCACCACACCGCTGGTGGCCGATGGCGGCGCCACGGGCTTCCAGACGGTGCTGATCGACAACGCGCGGTGGCGCGTCTTTGCAGTGCATGAACCCGCCACCGGCTTGCAGGTGTATGTGGGGGAACAGGAGAAATCCCGCAACGCGATCCTGTGGGCGGTGCTGCGCAGCACACTGTGGCCCCTGGTGCTGGCCCTGCCCTTGCTGGTGCTGGCCGTGTGGTGGGCGGTGCACCGGGGGCTGCGCCCCTTGCGTGGCCTGGGCCGCACGCTGCTGGAGCGCCGCCCCGACGCGCTGGACCGTGTGCAGGTGGACGATGCGCCCGCCGAAATGGTGCCCATGGTGGATGCGCTGAATGCCTTGTTCCAGCGGATCGAGACGTTGCTGGAGTCCGAACGCCGCTTCACCGCCGACGCCGCCCATGAGCTGCGCACCCCCATCGCCGCCATCCGCGCCCACGCGCAGGTGGCGCTGCAGGAGACGGACGACGCCCTGCGCCGCCATGCCCTGCAGCACACGATCGACGGGTGTGACCGCGCCACCCGCCTGGCGCAGCAGCTGCTGACCCTGTCCCGGCTGGAAGCCAACGCAGTGCTCGACGAAAAACAGGTGGATCTGCAGGCCCTGGCCCGCCGCGAACTGGCCGAGGCGGCCCCGCGCGCCCTCGAGAAGCACCAGGCCCTGGAGCTGCAGGACGGCCCCCCGTGCCGGATATACGGCGACGAAGCCCTGCTGGCGGTGCTGGTGCGCAACCTGGTGGACAACGCCATCCGCTACAGCCCCGCTGGCGCCCGTATCCTGGTGCACCTCACGCAGGACGCGGCGCAGACCCGGCTCAGTGTGGAAGACAGCGGCCCGGGCCTGCCGGCGGAAGACCTGGCCCGGCTGGGCGAGCGCTTCTTCCGCCCGCTGGGCACCACCGAGAGCGGCAGCGGCCTGGGCTGGTCCATCGTGCGCCGGATTGCCGCAGCCCACCGCATGGTGGTCGAGGTGGAGCGCTCCACGCGGCTCGGGGGCCTGGCCATACACGCCGTGGCCCCTTCACAAGACAAAGCATTTGCTACGAATTAAATAGCACCATGCGAAGGTAAATCCTCCGCGAGAGCCCGGTTTGGCTCTTGAAAATCCAGATCCCGGTGTGCTTCACCGGCCTGCACCCGGCGTGCCATTTCCTCGTACGCACGCTCCATGCTCCGCACAAATGCTTCGGTGTCGAACAAAGGGCATTGCAGCCTGCCGCGCTCCAGCCGCGCCTGCAGGTCCGCCAGCATGCCGGGCGTGGTGGCCAGGGTGATGGCCAGGGCTTCGTAGTCCGCCAGGCTGGCGGTGACCAGTTCCGGCAAGCCGGCAGCGCGCAGCAGGCTGGCCGCCACCCGGCCAGGGAACGCCTCGCCCAGGCAGGTCAGCACCGGCAGCCCCACCCACAGCGCGTCGCTGGTGGTGGTGTGGGCGTTGTAGGGCAAGGTGTCGAGGAACAGGTCGGCCAGGCGCTGGCGAGCCAGGTGCTCGGGCATGGGCACACGGGGTGCAAACACCAGCCGCGTGGGCTCCACGCCTGCGGCCTGCGCCGCTGCCCGCAGGTGGGTAGCGGCCTCGGCGTTGTCCTGCAGCAGCCAGAGCACGCTGCCGGGCAGGCGCAGCAGCAGGCGCATCCACACGGCGAAGACCTGGGGGCTGATCTTGTAGTTGTTGTTGAAACAGCAGAACACAAATCCCTGCTCCGGCAGGCCGGCCTCAGCGCGGCTGGGCGTGGTGGGGGCCACCGCACGCTGGCGGTCGTTGACCTGATAGCTGTGCGGCAGGCGCACGATGTGCTCGGTGTAGAAGCGTTCGCAGCCGGGCGGAGTGACAGTGGCGTCGCCCACGATGTAGTCGATGTAGGGCGCGCCCATGGTGCCGGGGAAGCCCAGGTAGTTCACCTGCACCGGGGCGCAGCGCCGGGCCAGGATGCCGGTGCGGCAGTCCTGGGTGTAGCCCTTCAGGTCCACGGCTATGTCCACCTCCAGGCTGCGCAGCAGCTGCGCCACCTCGGCGTCGCTCTGTCCGCGCACGTCGATGAACTGGCCAAAGGCCTGCCGCAGGCGCTGGCGCATGCCGTCCTCGCGATCGGGGCCGAAGGAGATGGCGAAAGTCTCGAAGCGGGTGCTGTCGTGCCGCTCGAAGAACTCGGCCATCAGGTAAGCGGTGGCATGGTCGTGGAAGTCGGCCGACAGGTAGGCCACGCGAATCCGTTCGTGGGTATAGCGCTCCCCCGTCCACAGCGGCTGGGCGTGGGGTGGGTATTTGGAAGCGGTGTAGGCGCGGGCGTTGTCCAGCAGGGTCTGCGGGTCGCCACTGAAGGCCATCAGGGTGAAGGGCTCGGCGGCCAGCGCGCCTGCCCCGCCCTGCGCCACGGACTGCTGGAGCCGCGCCACCTGCTCGGCATGGTCGGTCCAGTCGCAGACGTAGGACTGGACATACAAGGCATGGCCTGCCGCATATGGGAAGTCCGGGCGCAGCGCCAGGGCCTGGGCGTAGTCGCGGGCGGCCTCGCGGTGGCGACCCAGCGCGCGCAGGGCTGTGCCGCGGTTGGACCAGGCGTTGGCAAACCCGGGCTGCTGCGCCAGCACGGCGTCGTAGGCGGCGAGTGCCTGGGCATGCCGGCCCAGCTCGGCCAGCGCCACGCCCTGGTTGTTCAGGGCATCCACCAGGGCAGGTTTCAGCGCCACGGCCTGCGCGTGGCTGGCGGCGGCCTCTTCAAAGCGGCGCAGCTGCTGCAGCACCATGCCCCGGTTGTTGTGGATCTCGGCCACATCGGGCCGCAGCGCCAGCGCCTGGTCCACCATGGGCAGCGCCTGTTCGGGCTGGCCGGCCTGGGCCAGCACCACGCCGCGCAGCTGCCAGGCCATGGCATGGCCGGGCTGGTGGGCCAGCACCTCGGCATACAGCGCATCGGCCTGGGCCAGCTGGCCCTGCTGGTGCAGGGTGATGGCCTGGTTCAACCGGGATTGCAGGGTGGCTGCATCGGGAGGGGGTGCAACCATGTCAGCGTGGGGCCCGCAGCGGATCCAGCAAGGGGGCCAGGCCGTTGTGGTCGATCTCGTTCATCAGCGCCAGCAGCCGGCCCAGCTCGCCGGGCGGGAAACCTTCGCGGGCGAACCAGCGCAGGTAGTCACCCGGCAGGTCGGCCAGGATGCGGCCCTTGTATTTGCCGTAGGGCATTTCACGGCGCACCAGTTGCTGCAGGTGTTCGGGGTTCAAGGTGAGCAGATCCATCGGCGTCAGCCCCCTGCGCGCTTGACCTGATGGCCCAGCTTTTTCAGGGCTTCGATGATGCGGTCGCAGTGGTCGCCCTGCACCTCGATCACACCGTCCTTCACCGTGCCACCGCTGCCGCACAGGGCTTTGAGCTGTTTGCCCAGGGCAGTGAGTGCGGCGGCGTCCAGCGCCACGCCCTTCACCACGGTGGCGGTCTTGCCGCCCCGGCCCTTGGTTTCGCGCGAGACGCGCACGATGCCGTCGCCTGCGGGCACGGCGGCAGCCTTCAAGGCCTTGCAACTGCACTGCGCGATGGCGCGGCGGCAGTGGGGGCACATGCGGCCCGCGTCGGTGGAGTAAACCAGATTGCCCATGTGCTGCTCAGCGTCGGCTTTTGGTGTCAGGCACGAAGAACAGCGCCACGCCCACCGCGATCAGGATCGCCGGCCACCAGGTACGCAGCAGGCCCCACAGGCTGACGTCGATCAGGCCCAGGTTGTTCAGCAGGAAGAAGATGCCGGTAGCCACCAGCACGATGGCGAGGAAATTGCCCTTCATGAGACCTCCAGTCGGGTGGGGAAGGATGGGATGCAATGCAGCTTCGCATGGTAGCGCCTGGCTTGCGCCTGCAGGGCAATCTGTATCGTCGGCGGGCGCTGAAGGTGTACGCTTTTTTAGAAAGCCTATTGCGAAGCCAGGCGCCCTGCAGCCGGTGTTTGGCGCATCGCTGTCGGCCGAGTTCACGGCCTTCTGGGAGACCATGGAGCCAGCGGCCACCTGCAATTCGACACCGCTGATCAAGCGCTTCCTCAAGGCTGGCAAAGGCATATCGACCTTTTCCAAACTGGCCATGCTGGACGAGCTGCGCCGGGGCGAGCTGGTCTGGAAGCCCTTTGCGCTGCCGGTGCTGAACCAGTTGCAGGTGGGCATCGTGGTGCCCAGCCAGCGCGCCCTGCCCCAGGTGACGCAGAACTTCGTGGGGCGCCTGGCGCGCCGCCTGACGCAGCTGGAGCAGATGGCCGCGGCCCTGTAGCCGCGCAGGGTGAGGGGCTTGCATTACAGTGGCGGCTTCTCCATTCAGCACACAGCAGGACATCTCCATGGCACGAGGTAGCGACTGGGCCGTCAAGGTACAGGCCCTCATCAAGGCCGGCAATATCGACGCGGCCATCGCCCAGATCAAGGTGGCGCCCACCGTCAAGGACCTGAAGGCCTTGCAGACCGGGCTGGCGCAGGCGGGCATCACCGGCCGCTCCCGGCACCTGGACGCAGCAGTCGAGGACAACCTTGCACTGCTGTCGGCGCCGCGCCTGCACCGCTCGCCGTGACGCAGCGTCCACCCCCACAGCCGGTGCCCGGCAAGGAAGAGATTGCCCTGCTGGAGCCCTTCGAGCGGCTGGCGCCCGCGCATGTGCAT
>Ga0116179_1001413_pt1 | contig 17996 bp, 15 predicted proteins | sample AD_UKC071_MetaG_FD_89751 | JGI IMG/M metagenome (GOLD analysis project Ga0116179, IMG submission 89751) | Active sludge microbial communities of municipal wastewater-treating anaerobic digesters from USA - AD_UKC071_MetaG | ecosystem: Engineered > Bioreactor > Anaerobic > Digestate | place: USA...
ACCAGGTTTTTTCCGGTATTGCGACCGATCTTGCCGGTGCCCAATAACAGGATTTTTTTACTCGCAATAGCAGGCACCTGTTCGCGTAAATACTGGGTGCTGGCAAAAGCAACCGACACCGTGCCGGCACTCAATTCCGTATTGTTCTTGATCAGTTTGGAAGTAGCCAGTACCTGGTTGTACAGGCGTTCAATAAAGGGACCTACGCGCTGTGCTTCTTTGGCGACACGGATGGCTGCTTTGATTTGCCCCACGATTTCATAATCGCCCAGTATCTGCGAATCCAATCCGGCAGCCACTTCAAACAAATGCGAAACTGCTTCCTTACCCCGATGGATATACGAAATCGATTTGAACAATTCGGTTGATTCACCGTTAACCTTGCAGGCGAGGTTGATCAGTTGATCAGCGTCGCGGGCGATGCCATAAATTTCAGTGCGGTTGCAGGTAGAGAGAACGAAGATTTCAGCGATGGGAAATTGAGCCGCGAGTTGCAGCATGGATTGGTATTGATCGGCCTGAATAGCAAATCGGGAACGGGTTGCTGCATCTGATTTTTTATAACTAATGCCGGCCAGGAAAAAATGCTGCAAGTCTTTTGGATAATCTCCCATATATCTTTGTAATGCCGACACAAAAATACTTGGTACCTGGTTAAGGTGCTAGTCTGAACTGTCAGGCAACTGTCATATTGTTTAAACATATCATTTTTTAATGTTATTTCGCCGGCATGAAACGCGGAATTGTGCTCATGAACCTGGGTTCACCCGATTCAACTTCGGTTAAGGATGTACGAAAGTACCTGAATGAATTTCTGATGGACAAGCGGGTAATTGATATACCCTGGTTGTCGAGGTTATTATTGGTACGTGGCATCATTGTGCCATTTCGGGCGCCCAAATCGGCCAATGCCTATAAGAGTATCTGGACAGCAGAAGGCTCGCCCCTGATTGTGCTGACCCGCCAACTGGAAGCAGCGCTGCAAGCGAGTATGGATTATCCGGTTACCATCGCGATGCGTTATGGAACACCATCGCCCAAACAGGCTTACGAAGAATTGCTTCGCCGCGAGCCTGGTGTTGAAGAAGTACTGGTGATTCCACTGTATCCCCACTATGCGATGAGTAGTTATGAAACGGCCGCCGAATACGCCAAAGAACAATACGACGAAGGGCAATACCCGTTCCGCTTGAGAATTTTGCCGGCTTATTACAACGAACCGGCTTATCTCGATGCGCTGGCCGACAGTTTCCGGCCATATTTAACCGGCGATCACGATCATCTCTTATTCAGTTACCATGGTGTGCCCGAAAGGCATATCCTTAAAAAGGACCCGGACGGCACCCATAACCTGCAGCTAGCCGATGCCTGTTGTGCAACAGAAAGCGACCAGGCCACCTGTTATCGGTACCAATGTATTTACACTACGCAAGAAGTGGCAAAACGGCTGGGCCTGAAGCCGGGCAGTTTCAGCATGTCGTTTCAATCGCGGTTGGGGCGCGAAGAATGGTTAAAACCCTATACCGCCAAACGACTGGAAGAGATGCCAGGCGAAGGCATTAAGAAATTGCTGGTGGCTTGTCCGGCGTTTGTGAGCGACTGCCTCGAAACACTCGAAGAAATTGCTGTTGAGGGAAAAGAAAGTTTCTTACATGCCGGTGGCGAATCGTTTACCATGATCCCTTGTTTGAATGTACAGCCGCCATGGGTGGAAACCTTGCGTGCTTATAGCCTGCAACCGGAAATTGTAACCTAATGTATCTCTACCTGAAAGCCCTGCACATCATTTTTGTAGTGACCTGGTTCGCCGGACTCTTCTACATGCCACGCTTTTTCATTTACAATACAGAAGCGGGGGATAAGCCCGAACCGGAAAAGTCCATCATCCGAAACCAATTGTACACCATGATGAAACGGCTTTGGTACATCATTACCTGGCCGTCGGCGATCATCACCCTGGTACTGGGACTAACGGTGATGGTTATGGGCGGATGGGATCGCTTGTTGATTGATCCGGCCGGAAAATGGCTGCTGATCAAACTCTGTTTTGTATTGCTGCTATTTGCGTATCACTGGAGCCTGCACCGCCTGTTCAAACAAGAGGAACGGGGCGAATTTCGGTACAGTTCGGGGCAACTGCGGGGTTGGAACGAAGTATCGACCCTGCTGTTATTTGCCATCGTGTTTGTGGCAACGGTGAAACAAACCATGAGTTGGTTGTATGGTACATTGGGCCTGGTTGGCCTCGGCATACTGTTGATGATGGCGATTAAATGGTACAAAAGAAAGCGGGAGCGGGCTGGCGAGCCGACATCGAATGCAAACACCAAGTAATCGGTAGACCTACATGCGCCGCTACGTTTTCACAAATATTCAGCCGGTATATAAAAAGAGGAAGGGGGCAAGACTACCCCCTATTTTAACCCCTAAACCCTAAACCGTAGAAATAGATCACGGTTAGACCACTTCAACGTCTAACCCGTCCAATATTGTATAGTTGTGTCGATACATTTCGATGAATAAACTGAATCAAATTGATAATTTCAGAAACTGTGCCAAAACTCAATTATGTGGATAAGTGCGCGGCTGTTAGGCCCTGAAAATCAAAAATTTAACTAAAAAAATCAAATTTTAACAGGTATCGTGTATTTGGGTAGAATGAATACGCGCGGGTGGCCGTAAAAGACCCTTCTGAACCGGGTAAAAATCACCACATTTCTTCAGCATTTTAGCGAAGCAAAAGCACGCTGCTATTCTCCGTTTACGTTCGGGATAGCACTATTTTTTCACCTGTCGATGCGGCCTTATAGATGGCATCCATCTGCACCGCTTGTTGGTTGGTTTCAGGAAATTGAAAGGGGCCGGCACTGCTGCGCCCTTTGAAGGGCCCGTAGCTGATCGCCGGACTCAATTCAAAAAAACCATTTTTTGCTTTCGCATACACGCGGTCTTCGTTTTCACTATAAGATGTTTTTGATTCGGCAATGGCACCCGAGGGGAAACGCAGTTGCCAACTGACTTTTTTAGCAGGTGTGCCGGTAATGATGCCAGCCAGTTCACAGTACTTGCTTTCGGCTATGCCATCGGCCAGGTAGCCGGCATAACGACCAAGTCCGCACAAGGCCACCCGGAGTTTTTTTTCGGGCTTTAGTAACGAAAATGCATTTCCCGGCTTGCTGTTCAACAGCACGGTGCCGGTTACCCATCCCGCTTTCAGAAAATTTCTTCGTTTCATGGTCTAATAAGTTGTCAGCAACACCTCAATATTACAGCCTATAAGGACGCCTTCTTACTGATGCATGCCATCGAATTTTCGTAACTTCGCGTGCATTTCGCCGACAATTTTTCATAAGTTATTAATTATCAGCTAGTTTTGTATGGCAGCCAAGTATCGTGAGTTCAGCCACTTAGATCTTCCCGGCATCGGGTCAGCAATACTTGATCGCTGGAACCAGGAAAAGGCTTTCGAGAAAAGCGTTTCACTGCGCGATGGCGCCCCACCCTTTGTGTTTTACGAAGGCCCGCCAAGCGCCAACGGCATGCCCGGTATTCACCACGTCATCTCCCGTACCTTAAAAGACCTGGTTTGCCGCTACAAAACCATGCAGGGCTTCCAGGTGAAACGCAAAGGCGGATGGGATACCCATGGCCTGCCCATCGAACTGGGGGTAGAAAAAGAACTGGGCATCACCAAAGAAGATATCGGTAAAAAAATCACGGTCGAAGAATACAACCAGAAATGCCGCGAGGCCGTGTTGCGTTTCAAAGACAAGTGGGACAGCCTGACCCAGCAAATGGGCTATTGGGTTGACCTCCAGGATCCGTATATCACGTTTGAAAACACCTATATAGAAACCCTCTGGTGGTTGTTGCAGCGCCTGTACAAAAAAGGACTGCTCTATAAAAGTGTCAGCATCCAGCCCTATTCTCCAGCCGCCGGCACCGGCCTGAGCTCGCATGAACTCAACCAGCCCGGTACCTATAAAGACGTGAAAGACACCAGTGCGGTGGCCATGTTCAAAGCAATCCGCAACAGTGACAGTGAATTTTTATTCGCTGCCGCGGATAATAACCCGCGGGCGGGCCTTCCTGGCGGCGAAGAAGTTTTCTTCCTGGCCTGGACTACCACCCCGTGGACCCTTCCCTCGAACCTCGGCCTAACCGTGGGGCCTTCGATCGATTATGTGCTGGTGCGCACTTTCAATCCGTATACCCACCTGCCCATAAACGTGGTGCTGGCCAAGGCCCTGCTGCCAAAATATTTCAAGGCCGAAAACGAAAACGCCGACGAAACCGGCTATGGCCCCGATGCCAAACAATTGCCCTGGCGCATACTCACGGCCTTTAAAGGCAAAGACCTCGAAGGCCTGCGCTATGAGCAACTGTTGCCTTATGCAGCGAGCACGCCCGAAAAAACCGGTGGCGATCCGTTTCGCGTATTGCTCGATGGATTTGTAACGGTTGAAGATGGTACAGGTATCGTGCATACCGCGCCGGCCTTTGGTGCCGACGACTATAAAGTTGGTCGCAAGTATGGTATCGGCATTCTCACCCTGGTTGATCGCGAAGGAAAATTTGTAGACGGGGTGGGTGAGTTCAGTGGTCGGTATGTAAAGAATTACAAAGACGAGAAAGACTATGTAGACGTCAATGTTGATATCAGTGTAAAGCTGAAAAAAGAGAACCGTGCTTTCAAGGTGGAGAAATATGAACACAGTTATCCGCATTGCTGGCGCACTGATAAACCCGTACTGTATTATCCGCTCGATGCCTGGTTCATCAAGACCACGGCCATCAAAGACCGGATGGTAGCCCTCAACAAAACCATCAACTGGAAACCGAAAGCCACCGGCGAAGGCCGCTTTGGCAACTGGCTGGAGAATATGGTTGATTGGAACCTGAGTCGCAGTCGTTTCTGGGGAACACCCCTGCCCATCTGGCGCACCGAAGATGGCAGCGAAGAAATCTGCATCGGTTCCATCGCTGAACTGAATGCTGAAATCCGCAAAGCCAATGAAGTATTGGGTGCTGAGGTAAACAAAAATTACCTGCACGATGGTATACTTGATTTGCATAAACCCTATGTAGATGAAGTGGTATTGGTGAGCCCAACGGGCAAGCCTATGCGCAGAGAGCCCGATCTGATTGATGTGTGGTTTGACAGTGGTGCCATGCCTTATGCGCAATGGGGACTCGACTATGAAAAACTAGCAGCCGGCAGTGACCGGCCTTTCAAAGCGCCGTTTGACCAAAACTTCCCCGCTGATTTTATTTGCGAAGGCGTTGACCAAACCCGCGGCTGGTTTTATACCCTGCATGCCCTGGCTTCGCTGCTCTATGACGATGTAGCCTATAAAACGGTGGTGTCGAACGGATTGGTGCTCGACCGGAATGGCAATAAAATGAGTAAGCGCCTGGGCAATGTGGTGGATCCCTTTCAAACCATCAACCAGTTTGGCGCCGATGCAACACGCTGGTACCTTATCACCAACGCTTCGCCCTGGGATAGCCTGAAATTTGATATCGAAGGCATCAAAGAAGTGCAACGCAAGTTCTTCGGAACGCTCTATAATACCTACCAGTTTTTTGTGCTGTATGCCAATGTAGACGGTTTTTCTTTTGCAGAGCCGCCCGTGAAATGGGAAGACCGGCCCGAGATCGATCGCTGGATTTTATCGAGCCTGCAAACCCTGGTGCAACAGGTAACAGCGGCATTCGATGATTACGAACCAACCACGGCCGGCCGATTGATCGACAGCTTTGTAGACGAACAACTGAGTAACTGGTATGTACGGCTTTGCCGGCGGCGGTTCTGGAAAGGCGACTACAGTGTTGACAAGATCAGTGCCTATCAAACTTTGTACGAGTGCCTGGAAACCATCAGTGGTTTGATTGCACCCGTGGCGCCCTTCTTTGCCGATTGGCTGTTCAGCAACCTGAACAACGTAACCCATCGGCACGAAGTAGCTTCGGTGCACCATACACTGTATCCCAAGGCAGATACCAGTCGCATCGATGCCGACCTGGAGGAACGAATGCGCCTGGCGCAGGATGCTTCGTCGCTCGTGTTGTCGCTTCGCAAAAAAGTGAACATCAAAGTGCGGCAGCCGCTGCAGAAGATACTCATCCCCGTGCTCGACCCGGCCATGAAAAGCCGGTTGGAGAAGGTGGAAGACCTGATTAAGTCGGAAGTGAATGTGAAGGCGGTGGAATACCTGACCGATGCGGATGGCTTTATCAAGAAGAAAATCAAACCCAATTTCCAGGCCCTTGGCAAGCGACTGGGTGCCAAAATGAAAGCGGTATCCAATGCTATTGCCGGCTTCAGCCAGGCAGATATTTCGAGACTGGAAAAAGAAGGTTCTTATTCTTTGGAAATTGATAGCGAACCCTTAATATTACAAATCCAGGAGGTTGAAATCACCAGTGAGGATATACCCGGCTGGATGGTTAGTTCAAAAGGCGCTTTGACCGTAGCTCTCGACGTTACCCTGACTCCCGAATTGGAGCAGGAGGGCAATGCCCGGGAATTGGTGAACAGAATCCAAAAGATCAGGAAAGACAATGGTTATGAACTGACCGATCGCATCAGGGTCAGGTTTGGCCAGGCAGGCCTACTGGAAACCTCTATCCGGCAGTTTGCGCCTTATATTAAAGCGGAAGTGCTGGCAGATGAACTGGAGGTGGACAACAACCTGAGCGACGGTATTGAAATTGATATAAACGAGCAACCTGTTACTGTCAAAGTCGAGAAATCGGCCTGACAGGTTTTAATAGATATTCATCATCGGATAAAAGGAACCAAGATGGCAACCAAAAAAAAGGCCGCAAAACCAGCCGCCAAAAAAGTTGCTCCGGCAAAAAAAGCAGCACCAGCCAAGAAGGCCGCTGCTAAACCCGCTGCAAAAGCGGCACCAGCCAAAAAAGTGGCTAAGCCGGTCGCCAAGCCTGCTGCGAAAGCTGCCAAGCCCGCTGCCAAAGCACCTGCTAAGCCAGTGGCCAAAGCCCCAGTCCATAAATCGGCACCGGCTGCGAAAGCAACGGCGACGTCGAAAGCGCCAGCGGCCAAAGCACCTGCCAAACCCGCTGCCAAAGCGCAGGCGGCTAAAACGGTTGTTGCAGCAAAACCAGTTGCGACAAAACCCGCTGCCCCAGCCAAACCTGCTGCCAAAGCAGCCCCGGCCAAAAAAGCGCCGGAGGTTAAGGTGCCCGAAGTAAAAGCGCCCGAAGCGGTAAAGCCGGTGAAAGCAGCACCAGTCAAAAAAGAAAAGCCGAAAAAAGAGCCGGTTAAGAAGATCATCCGCCAGGGATTTCGTCCCAATAACATGAAACAGGCCACGGTGAAGGATGATTCAAAACAGACCACGCCCATTCCGATTAAAAAACCGGCGCCGCCGCCAGAAAAAAGGCCGGCAAAGGTCGAAATGCCCGAGATAAAGACGAAAACGTCTCAACCCTATAATCCAGATTTCACCAAGAGTGTGCTTGACCAAGGTGGAATTGAAAATCCAGGCCCTACTATGCGATACAGTGATAACGAACTACAAGAATTCAGAGACCTCATCAATAAGAAACTCGACGCTGCCAAAAAAGAGCTGGCCTATTTGCAAGGCCTGATCACCCGGAAAGACGAGATGGGTGGCGACGAAAGCGAGAGCCGTTACATGACCATGGAAGACGGCAGTGTGAGCATGGAAAGAGAACAATTGGCACAAATGGCCAGTCGCCAGATTACGTTTATCGATCACCTCGAAAAAGCGTTGATGCGCATCGAGAACAAAACCTACGGTGTTTGCCGGGTTACCGGTAAACTCATCGACAAAGCACGTCTGCGTGCTGTGCCCCATGCTACTCTCAGCATCGAGGCCAAGAACATGATGAATAAGTAATTCTTTTACCCGTCGGGTGCCACCCGACGGGTAAAATCACCCTAATTCGTCATACCCTGCACCAAGGGTAAAACTCCTGACTCCGGTAATAGCAACTCAAATACACGCTGCGCCTGTTCTTCAATATTTTTATCTGACCGGTTACTGAACAGAAACAACGCAAAATGCGTGGCGGGCTCCACGATCACGTACGACCTAAATCCGCCATTGGAACCACTGTGTAGATACAAGGACTTGTCTGCCAGCTTCAGTATAAACCAGCCATAGCCATACTGCAGTCCCGATTGCGCGTTGATCATAAATTGTGCCGGCGGCATTTGCGGCAACATGTATTGTACCCAGTGCAGGTAATCATCAACACTGGTGTACAAACCCCCATCGGCCTCGGTGCTAAAGAATACATTTTCATCGGGCCCTGACCGCGCGAAACCATTCTTGCTTTTGTCATAACCGGCAGCAACAACCGGAATAGGCCGGTCTTCGCGCCAGATAAAACTATGCTTCATGCCGGCCGGCAATAGCAGTTCTTTTTTCAAATAATCAGCATACAATTGCCCCGTTCTTTTTTCGACGACCATGCCCAGCAAACAGAAGGCCGTATTGCTATAATGGTACCGCGTGCCGGGAGTAGCCGTCAGGCTATCCATTTTCATCACCGCCGCCAGCACCTGCTCGTCGTAAGCATGTTTGAGCGTGCCCGCTTCTACATAGTTGTAATGATCAGGGATACCCGACTGGTGTGAAAGCAATTGTGCGATGGTTATATGGCTGCCGATAACGGGCGACAAGCCAGGCAGGTAGGCGCCAATGGTATCTGACAATGAAATTTGTCCACTGTCGGCGAGTTTTCGGATAGCCATCCCCGTGAACTGCTTGGTCATCGATGCGATGTTGAAAAGCGTGGCCGGGGTAATCTTTTCGGTGCTGGCTAGATCGGCCATGCCGTACCCTTTCTTAAAAACAAGTTTTCCATCTGCTACAAGGCCGATGGCCAAACCCGGCTCGCTAGCCGGATAATTTTTCTGCAGATACTGATCTACCTTGTCGATTTTCCCGTTCATCGTTTGTGCATGACTGTTATGAAAGAGGACAACGCCTGCAAACAAAGGAGTCAGGCGTTTCAGGTGCAAAGCGGTTATCATGTAACAGCGTTTTTTCGTTTATTTTACTTCCTGCATGTCCACCAGCCGCTTGTAAAAGCCCGGGTTCTCCATCAGTGCATCGTGGGTGCCGCGCTCCACTATCCTCCCTTCCTGCAATACCACAATTTCATCGGCATGGCGAATGGTACTCAGGCGATGTGCGATGACAATACTGGTACGGTCTTGCATCGAGCGATCAATCGCGTCTTGCACCAACTTCTCGCTTTCTGTATCGAGCGAAGAAGTGGCTTCGTCCAAAATCAGGATCGGTGGATTTTTCAACAAGGCACGCGCAATGGTGAGTCTTTGCCTTTCGCCACCACTAAGCTTACTACCGCGATCGCCGATATTGGTTTCATAGCCTTCTTCTTTCTGCTCAATAAAACGATGGGCATTGGCTACTTTGGCGGCATTCTCCACCGCTGCCTGGCTGGCCTCAGGCTTTGCCACCAGGATATTATTGCGAATACTGTCGTTGAACAAGATGGGTTCTTGCGTAACGATACTGAGTTGGTTGCGGATAGAAGAAAGGCTATAGCTGCGAATGTCTTTTCCATCAATCAGTATCTCGCCGCTGGTTACATCGTGAAAGCGGGGGATCAGGTCGGCCAGGGTCGATTTTCCCGAGCCGGATGAACCCACCAAGGCCACCGTTTTGCCTTTTTCAATCACCAGGTTGATATTGTGTAAAATGGTTTTGTCCTCATAAGCGAACGACACATTTCGAAACTCAATCTTGTCGCGGAATGTATCCAGTTTTAAGGCATCTGGTGCTTCTTCCACCATTACCGGTGCCGCCAGAATTTCTTCAATCCGCGCCACCGCTGCACTGCCCCGCTGCACATTGTAAAAAGCACTGGAGAACGACTTGGCCGGGTTGATGATCTGGGTGAAGAAAACGATATACGTGATAAAGGTATCGCCGGTAAGCACATCGTATTTGAGTACCAGCCGGCCGCCAAACCAGAGCAGGATCGCCAACACCAGCACACCCATGAATTCAGAAATCGGCGAAGCCAGGTCGCGTTTGAAATTCATCGCATTCCGGATATTGTTGAGCTTGCTATTAATACCAAAGAACCGATTGCCAATTAGTTTCTCTGCATTGAAAGCTTTGATCACCCGAAGCCCGCCGAGGGTTTCATCGAGCACACTCAACAACAAACCCTGTTGCTCTTGCGCAACATTTGATTGTTTGCGCAACGCGCGGCTGATGCGACCAATGATGAATCCGGTGAGTGGCAGCAATACCAGCAGGAACAAAGAGAGGGTAGGGCTCAGCGTCACCAGCGATACCAGGATGATCAGAATCGTCAGTGGTTCTTTGATCAGTGATTCGAGGGCCGAGATCACACTCCATTCAATCTCGTTGGTGTCGTTGCTCATCCGGCTGATGATATCGCCCTTTCTTTTTTCGGTAAAGAAGCCAATGGGCAACAGCAGGATTTTCGCATAGAGTTCAGACCGTAGTCGCGTGAGTACATAGTTGCGCAGCGGCGACTGGATACGAAACGTGAGGTATAAAAAAAGATTTTTCAGAAAGATCGTCACAATCAGTACCACGCAGATAACCGACAGCGCATAGAGTTTGCCGGCATTGGGACTGCCGGGTGTGCTGTGGCTGATGATCATTTCGTTGAAATAATATTTCATCAGGTCGAGCAGGCCGCTGGCAGAAAAACCAACCGCCGGCTTTGCCGCAATGGGTTCCACATGGCTGCCAAACAAGAGTTGCAGGAAAGGCGCCAGCATGGCCAGCGAAACCAGCGAGAAAACAATCGACAACAGGTTAAAAAGGAAATAAAGGGCGATTTCTCCTTTCTTGTTGGAGAGATATTTAAAGATGCGCGAGAAATTCTTCATATATCAGCACATAAGAAGCTACAAACCTACGGCCAATTTTCGTGAAACTCTTTGCATCTTTGCCGAAACGAAGTTCATGCAACAGGAAACAAAACGACAGAAACAGGTAGCTGGCGAGGTACAGGAAGTGTTGAACGAGGCTTTTCAGAAATTGGGGCTCACCATGATCGATGGCGGTATGGTATCCATTTCGTCTGTCAAGATGACAGCTGACCTGCTCGAAGCCCGTGTTTATATAAGTCTTTTCCAGGTCAAAGACCGGGAAGCAGCGATGAAGAAACTGGAAGACCGGGCCTGGGAAATCAAACGTGAACTGGCCGCATCGATCAAACACCAGGTTCGACGCATACCGATACTCCAATTTCACTTAGATGAAACCCTCGACCAGGTGTACAAGATGGAAGAACTGTTTAAAAAGATTCACGACAACGGAGCCGGCGGTACCGCCAATAACCAAAAAAGCGACGCGTGAACTTTCTTTTTGCCTGGCGTTATTTCCGGTCTAAAAAAACAACCAATGCGATCAATATCATCGCCTGGGTCAGCGTAGCCGCGGTATTGGTTGGCACAGCTTCACTCATCGTTGTATTGAGTGTTTTCAATGGTTTCGAAGACCTCGTGAAATCATTGTATGCGACCTACTACACAGATTTGAAAATAGTGCCGGCCGAAGGCAAAGTGTTACAGCTAACCGATTCGCAAAGAAGACAATTGGCAGGTGTGGCCGGTGTTCGTTCATTTTCACTCGTAACCGAAGAAAAGGCTTTGATGAAAAACGGCGAAGCCCAGGCCATCGTTTATCTCAAAGGGGTGGACAGTGCGTACACCAAGGTGTCAACGATCGACAAAGCGGTTAAATCGGGGAGTTATGAATTGGGTGATGCTGACAAGCCGCTCGCTATGTTGGGTGTTGGCGTAGAGAATGTGTTGCGTTTGTACAGCGACCGCGAGATTCTGCCATTAACCGTGTACATACCCCGGCGTGGTGCCGGCGTGGATCTGGCTGACCCGATGCAATCACTGCGTGCAGAAAACATATATACTGCCGGCTCACTGGCCATACAGCAGGAGTTCGATAACCAATATGTGATTACCAACCTGGCGTTCATGAAACGGTTGATGGATTTATCGCCCGATGAATTCAGCGCGGTAGAGATTGCGCTCAACAAACCCGACGATGCAGCCAAAATGCAGCAATTGCTTCAGCAAAAATTCGGCAAGCAATACAAAGTATTAACGCGCTTTGAGCAGAACCAAAGCCTTTACAGTGTGATGCAATTGGAGAAATGGGTGATCTATTGTTTGTTGTCGCTCATTTTGGTGGTGGCTGCATTCACCATGATCGGGTCGCTCACCATGCTGGTGCTCGAAAAACAAAAAGACATCCAGGTACTCAAAGCGCTGGGCGCATCGAAGAAAAGAATACAAGCCATTTTCGTCAGCGAAGGATTTCTGCTGGCAGGCGTGGGCGCCTTATCGGGCTGCTTACTGGCCCTGCTGATCGGCTGGGCACAAATGCGCTACAAACTGGTCAAATTGCAGGGCGAAAGTTTTGTGATCGACCACTATCCCGTCAAGTTTATGGCCAAAGATTTTCTGCTGGTACTGGGCACGGTGGTGCTGGTATCCTTTCTTGCCGCCTGGATGCCGGCCCGCAAAGCAGCGGGTGAACAGATTGAATTGAAGAGTTAGGAACTAACGGTAATCAATAATCGCCCAGGGTCTCCGGCAATTGTGCCAGGGCCCTCGCCAGTTGCTCGTCATTGGGCGCAATACCATGCCATTCGTGGTGGCCTTCCATAAAATCAACACCGGCGCCCATCACTGTGCGCATCAATATCATAATGGGTTTGCCATTGCCAACAAAGGTTTTGGCATGCTCGAGGGTCGCAACTATTTTGTCGATATTATTGCCTTCTTCCAGAATGATCACTTCCCAACCAAAAGCCAGGAACTTCTCCCGCAGGTTGCCCAGGTTCATCACTTTAACCGTGGGGCCATCGATCTGCTGGCCATTCCAGTCGATCGTAGATATAAGGTTATCCACCTGGTGGTGCGCGGCAAACATCGCGGCTTCCCAGTTCTGGCCTTCGTCCAGTTCACCATCTCCGTGCAGGGAATAGATAATATTCGGATCGTTGTTCAGCTTTTTAGCAAGGGCAGCGCCAATGGCCACACTCATGCCCTGGCCCAATGATCCGCTGGCTACCCTGATACCCGGCAGGTGCTCGTGGGTGGCGGGGTGGCCCTGCAGGCGGCTGTTCAACCGGCGGAAAGTAGCCAGTTCTTTGATATCGAAATACCCGGCGCGGGCCAGGGTAGAATAGAATACCGGCGAGATATGCCCGTTCGACAGAAAGAAGAGGTCTTCGCCAATGCCATCCATCGAAAACTTCGGGTTGTGCTTCATCACCTTGAAATAAAGCGCGGTGAAGAAATCAGCGCAACCCAAGGAACCGCCTGGGTGACCACTGGCCACACCATGTACCATTCTTACAATATCGCGGCGTATCTGTGAAGCTATTTCCGGTAAACTAGCCATAATCAAAATTTGTGGAGCAAATCTAAATCATTTCAAGTCAGTTGGGTCACATGAGACTAAAAAGCCGCACTTATCGTTTTAATCTATGATATCTGCACATTCTAGCCGCATTTGAAGTAAATTGCCCGCTGTTAGGACCCTGCGCCGGAATGAATTTTTATGAAATCAAGAAAGCAGTTCCATGTTTGACGTAATCCTTGCGCTTACCATTTCTTTCACTGTTGCCTTTTTGGCGATACCGGTTATCATCCGTGTGGCTGCCCTCAAAAAGCTGTACGATATTCCCGATGAAAGAAAAGTTCACCAGGCACCCATCCCCGCCCTGGGCGGATTAGGTCTTTTCGCCGGTTTTGCCTTTGCTACTTTACTGATTGCCAATTTCCAGGAAGGAAAGGAATTACAATATTTTCTGGCTTCGGCCGTGGTGGTGTTTTACCTGGGCTTGAAAGACGATATCGTGGTGATTTCGCCCATCATGAAGTTTATCGGCCAGGTGTTGGCTGCATTTGTGGTCATCTATTATGGCAACCTGCAGATCAGCAGTATGGGCGGTTTTCTCGGTATCACGCACCTGCCCGAAACGTTCAGCCTGTTGTTCACCTACCTGACAGTGATTGTTATCATCAACTCTTTTAACCTGATTGATGGGGTGGATGGTTTAGCGGGCAGCCTGGGCTTGTTGTCGACCTCGGTATTTGGACTCTATTTTATCAGTGTGGGCGATACGCCCGATGCGGTGCTGGCCTTCTCGATGAGTGGTGCCATCCTGGCCTTCCTGATTTTCAATTTTCAACCCGCCCGCATTTTTATGGGCGATACCGGATCGCTGTTGATTGGGCTGCTCAACGCCATCCTCGTGATTAAATTCATGAATGTGGCGGCTGATCCCACCACCAGTTTTCCAATTTCTGCCGCGCCGGCGGTGGGCTTCAGTATTTTGATGGTGCCCCTGTTTGATACCCTGCGGGTTTTTGCCATCCGAATGTTCCAGCGTCGTTCGCCTTTTTCACCAGATCGCAACCATATACACCACTTGCTGCTCGACCTCGGGCTCAGCCATCGCACCATCGCCATTTCATTGTTGTCGCTCAATGCCGTTGCCATTGCCATCGCCTTCATGTTGAACAAGGCCGGTTGCAATTGGGTGATCGCTGCGTTGTCGGCATTGTTTTTTGGCATTATCGGTGTGTTGTTTTACCTGCGCCGACAGCGCCCCCGCTTGTTTGTTACGCCCGCGAGCCAATTGAAAGCCACCGACACGCATGGCAAAATAGTACCGCTGCCGGGAGACGCTGTTTTACAACAGAAATGATCTCATTTTTTGTAGTTTTGCGCGGTTAATCAGCATAAAAATGTCAGAAGAAGTATCGTTGATTCTGGAGGATGCAACCGAAGGAATGAAGAAGGCCATCAGCCATTTCGAACAGGAACTGGTAAAGATCAGGGCCGGAAAAGCAAACCCGCAAATGTTGGATGGTATCTCGGTCGATTATTATGGAAACCCCACGCCCCTGAACCAGGTGGCCAATATTGCCGCGATCGACGCGCGCACCCTGACCGTTCAACCCTGGGAGAAAAATATGCTGCAACCCATTGAACGGGCCATTATCAATTCCAATATTGGGATCAATCCCCAAAACGATGGTGCCATTATTCGCATGTTCCTGCCACCCATGACCGAAGAACGGCGTAAAGAGCTGGTAAAACGATGCAATGCCGAAGGCGAACAAGCCAAGGTGGCGGTGCGCAGCATTCGCCGCGATGCCATCGAGCAAATCAAAAAATGCCAGAAAGACGGACTGAGCGAAGATGCCAGTAAAGACGCTGAAAATGAAGCGCAGGCACTTACCGACCGCAATATCACGTTGATTGATAAACTGCTGGCAGCAAAAGAGAAAGAAATAATGTCGGTGTGAAAATTTTTTCCCGACGCATTTTACCCAGCTTCCTTGAATCAACCATCAATTGGTACAGTCTGCGTATTGACAATACCAAAATGTTGTAGTATTGCTAAAATTAAAACTATTACACATGGGATTCTTATCAGATTTCAAAGCATTTGCCACTAAGGGCAATCTGGTTGATGTAGCCATCGGTTTTCTGATCGGCTCTGCTTTTACTAAGTTGGTGAGCTCTTTCACCGACGGACTGGTAGCACCGATTCTCGGACTGCTGACCGGTGGTAAAGATTTTTCCCACATGGAATATGTTATGAAGCCGGCGGAGGTTGACGCCAGCAACAAAGTGATTACTGAGGCAGTTACTTTTAAATATGGCCTCTTTCTGACAAGTGTACTTGACTTTTTGATCGTTGCCCTTGTTTGTTACCTGTTTATCAAAGCAGTGCTTCGCAAAGATCCCAATGCTGCTGCAGGTCCTACACCAACTGAGAAACTCCTGACTGAGATCAGAGACGAGTTGAAAAAATAATATCCCGACGATTGCTGCCCTTTTGAACACAAAAATGATCGTATGAAGAAAATCACCGGAATTCTGACCTATGCAATGCTGGCTGTAGCCCCCCTGGCGTCGATGGCGCAGGATGAAGCGGTTTCAAACATGAAATCGGAAAGAGAGCGTACCAGCGTAGATGACACCACTATTAAGTACAATGCACGCGGCTGGCGCAAAGGAGGGGTATTCTCGCTCAATTTTGCCCAGGGTAACAGTGCCAACTGGGCAGCAGGTGCCGAAAAATCATCTTTTTCGGTAGCCGGTTTTGCAACATTGTTTGCCAACCAGAAAAAAGGCGCGTTCTTTTGGAACAACAGCCTTGATTTGGGCTATGCCATGCAACGCACCAGTTCACTGGGTACCCGTAAAACCGACGACAAGCTCGATTTCTATAGCAAAATGGGCAAGGACCTGAATCCGCATTGGGCCATTGCCGGCGTAGTGAACCTGCGTACGCAAATGACCGATGGATACGACTACAATTACCTGAACAAGGGTTTGAAGCGTCGAATATCTGGTCTGTTTGCACCGGCTTACCTGCTGGTGTCGCCAGGCATTGAGTGGAAACCCACTTCTTACTTCAATGTACTGTTTTCACCGATCTCAGCCCGTTGGGTGATTGTATCAAGTGATCCCTACAGCTATTATTTCGCTGGTGGATTCGACCCCACCACCTTGGATCCTGAAACACCCCTGGCAGCCAATTATGGCGTGAATCCGAGCCGTAAGGTTTCTTTCCAGGCAGGCGCTTATTTGTCGGCCACTTTCTTCAAAGAAGTGGTTAAAAATGTGACGTATAAAAGCCGGCTCGACCTGTTCTCTAATTACCTGGGTACACATGATCCGATCACCGATGTCAAAAAGTCGGCCAAGCCGCAGAACATCGACGTATTCTGGACCAACGCCCTTGTCATGAAAGTGAACAAATGGTTGGGTGTAACCTATAACCTCGACCTGATTTACGACGACGACGTAAAACAGTTTGGTCCGAACCATAGCTCGCCCGGTACCCAGGTGCGCTCGCTGTTGGGTGTAGGTATTACGGCTAAATTCTAGCCATCCGCCACGAATCCTTTATTTTCGCGCCATGGCGGCGAATTCAATAAATTATCAGATAAGGCTCCCTCAATTTGAGGGGCCTTTTGATCTTTTACTCTTCTTTATTGAGCGGGATGAACTGGATATTTACAATATCCCGATCACCCGTATCATCAACGACTTTCTGACCTATATCCACGGCGAAGAACAACTGAATATTGAGCTGTCGAGCGAGTTTATTCTTTTTGTGAGTACGCTGATGCGCATCAAGGCGAAAATGCTTTTGCCCCGCAAAGAAATCGATGCAGAAGGCAATGAAATAGATCCGCGCCAGGAACTGATCGACAAACTGCTGGAATACAAAAAATACAAACAGGCCGCCGCTGAAATGGCCGATATGGAAGCCGTGCGGATGTTGATGGTAAAACGCGGTAATGTTAACCGCGAATTGGGTGTGATTGGCGAGGAGAGTTCGGAAGGAACCGAAATTCAGCAGATTACCCTCTTCAAATTGATGAAGGCGTTTGAAAAGGTCATGCAACGTGTGTACGACCGCAACAACAAGCCGGTGCACACGGTGGTGCAATACAATTATACGATGGAGTCGAGCCGGGCTTCGGTACTTGATTTATGTCGTGAACAAAAGACCCTGAGTTTCGAACGATTGTTCGAGCATTGCGAAAATCGCATTCATGCCATCTTCACTTTTCTGGGCATGCTGGAACTGGTTCAACAGAAATACATGGTGATCATGACCGGTGAAGGCCGAAACAATTTCATTGTTGAATGGAACGACGACAGAGAAGAAGAGCCAGCCGATTTTCTATTTAAACAAAACTAGTTGGCAGCCGTCAAGCTGGTATCGTCTTCTTCATAGATGTACAGCATGATCGGTTTTTTGCGGGCCTTGATTACCTGGTCCAGCTTCTTGAGCATGGCCGGTGATACCGCCGGGCAACCATCGCTTTGTGCAATCTGTCCCGGTGCTACTTCCTTGTCGGGAATGGTCGTTGCCGAATGCAATACAATTGCACGTTCAGCCGCTTTATTATTGGTTGAATCAAGCCC
>Ga0116179_1001415_pt1 | contig 17987 bp, 11 predicted proteins | sample AD_UKC071_MetaG_FD_89751 | JGI IMG/M metagenome (GOLD analysis project Ga0116179, IMG submission 89751) | Active sludge microbial communities of municipal wastewater-treating anaerobic digesters from USA - AD_UKC071_MetaG | ecosystem: Engineered > Bioreactor > Anaerobic > Digestate | place: USA...
CCCTGTCTCGCAAGGACTTCGTCGGCGAAACCCTCGACCTCGAGATCGACGACCGACTGGAAGGCACCCTCGCCGCGACGGCGGTCGCCTGCTGGCTCGGTACGGTCGTCTTCCGCGCCCACGACGTGAAGGCGACCAGATGCGTGGTCGACATGGTCGCGTCGATCCGCGGTGACCGGCCGCCTGCGGTGGCGTTGCGAGGAGAGCCTGGAACCGGGCGCTAGCTCAGGCGCCCGAGAATTTCCAGGGCTCGGCGGCCTTCGTGGCGTACAGCGACTCGTTGTGCCGAACCAGGGCAGCGCGCAGATCAACACGTGACTCCGTACGACCCGAGGAACAGTGCTCCGGAGTAGTTGAGCTGGGCAAGGGCAGCGAGTGCGTCAGCCAGGTCGTCCATCGAGCCACGCTCACAAGCCACGGACTCCTGGCCTGCGGGGGAAAGTGGAGCGGGCGACGGGAATCGAACCCGCATGACCAGCTTGGAAGGCTGGGGCTCTACCATTGAGCTACACCCGCGTGAGTCCCGAAGGACGCCGTACCAGCGTACGGGCTCGTCGCGTGACCCGCGAATCGGTTGCTTGAGAAGCGACAGTTCGACGTGTCCGTGAACCCAGCACAAAGCCGCGCCCACCGATTCCGGTGAACGCGGCTCCGTACAGCTCGTTCAGCCGACCTTGACCTCTTCTGGGGCTCCGTCGGTGGCGTGCTCGCCCTCGACATGCTCCCCGGGAAGTTCCTGGTTGCCGCCGAAGCGGGTCTTGAGCAGGTAGCCGAGACCGACGACGCCGATCCAGATCAGCCCGTACAGCGGGGTGAACCGGCTGCTCTCCTGGGTGAACATGACCACGACCACGAAGGCGAGGAACGCCAGGACGAGATAGTTCGCGTACGGGAAGAACGGCATCTTGAAGCCGATCTTGGAGACCTCGGCGGCGCCGATCCGGCGACGGAAGAGGATCTGCGTGATCAGGATCATCGACCAGTTGAAGATGCCAGCCATCAGGGCGACGGGGACGAGGACCGAGAAGACCTTGTCCGGCATCATGAAGACGAGCACCACGGCCAGGCCGGTGACCAGCGATGAGACCAGCACGCCCACGGCGGGCGAGCCGGACTTGTTGAGCTTGCCGAGCACCTTCGGGGCGTCGCCACGCAGGGCGAGGCTGTAGAGCATCCGGCCGTTGCTGTACAGGCCGCTGTTGTAGGCCGAGACGGCCGCGGTCAGGACGACCAGGTTGAGGATGCCAGCTGCTGCGGGGATGCCCATCTTGTCGAAGATCAGTACGAACGGGCTCGTCTTGGAGTCGAGCTGGTTCCACGGCACCAGGGCGAAGATCACGAAAAGGGCGCCGATGTAGAAGATCAGGATCCGGTAGACGACCTGGTTGATCGCCTTGGGGATGGTCTTCCGGGGCTCGTCGGCCTCGCCAGCGGTGATGCCGATCAACTCGACACCGCCGAAGGCGAACATCACGATGACCAGCGAGCTGAGCATGCCCCACAGGCCGTTCGGCATGAAGCCGCCGTTCGACCAGATGTTGCTGATGCCGGTCGGGTTGCCCACGAGGCCGACGATCAGAGCCAGGCCAAGGATGATCATGGCGATGATCGCGACCACCTTGATGATGGCGAACCAGAACTCGAACTCCCCGTACGCCTTCACGTCGATCAGGTTGATCAGCGTGATGACCACCAGGAAGGCCACGGCGGTGATGCCGGGGTGGATCTGCGGGAACCAGTAGTTCACGTAGATGCCGACGACCGACAGCTCGGCCATCGACACGAAGATGTAGTTGAACCAGTAGTTCCAGCCCGAGAAGAAGCCGGGGAACCGGCCCCAGTTCTTCGTCGCGTAGTAGCTGAACGCACCGGAGACCGGCGTGTGCCACGACATCTCGCCGAGGGCCCGCATGATCATGAAGATCGCCAGGCCGCCGATCGCGTAGGCGAGCAGCACCGACGGGCCCGCGATCTGGGCGGAGCCGGCCGCGCCGTAGAACAGGCCCGTACCGATCGCACCGCCCAGAGCGATCATCTGGATGTGGCGGTTCTTGAGGTTGCGCCGAAGACCGGAGGTACCGGTCGCCGGCGGCTCAGCTGGGACCTTTGTCACCGTTGACATGGCCGAGTTCCTTTGTTGGTGGTGGAGTCAGTTGTTGACGGGCACGAGGTGGGACGTGAAGTGACGCAGCACCTTGGGCTCCCAGGTGATCCGGTAGCCCTTCACCTGGTCGGCGCGGTCGCGGATGTGGCCGAGGGCCTCAGCGATCACGTCGAGGTGCGACTGGGTGTACGTACGGCGCGGGATCGCAAGCCGGGTGAACTCCAGCGGGGCCTGCTGCTCGGCGCCGGTCACCGGGTGACGGTCCATCAGGTACGAACCGATGTCGCACGACCGAATGCCAGCCTCGATGTACAGCTCGACGGCAAGGGCGTGGCCCGGGTACTTGTTCCACGGCAGGTGGGGGAGCAGCTTGCCGGCGTCGAGGAAGACGGCGTGGCCACCGGCGGGGCGCTGGTATGGGATCCCGTACGCGTCGAGCTGGCCGGCGAGGTAGGCCGCCTGGCCGACGCGGTAAGCGAGGTAGGACTCGTCGAGGCCCTCGTTGAGGCCCACGGCGAGCGCGGCGAGGTCACGACCGGCGAGGCCGCCGTACGAGACATAGCCCTCACCGGAGATGACCAGCGACTTCACGTCGGGGACGTGCTCGCCCTCCTCCTTGACGCCCAGCAGGCCACCCATGTTGGCGATGGCGTCCTTCTTGGCGCTCATCGTGAAGATGTCGGCGTACGAGAAGAACTCGCGGGTGATCTCACGGGGGGTCTTGTCGGCGTAGCCCTCTTCGCGCTGCTGGATGAAGTAGGCGTTCTCGGCGTAGCGGGCCGCGTCGATGACGACGGGGATGCCGTACTTGTGGGCGATCTCGGCGGTGGCCTTCATATTGGCCATCGAGACCGGCTGGCCGCCGACGGAGTTGTTGGTGATGGTCATCACGACGCCGGCGACGTTCTCGACGCCGTACTCGTCGATGTGGCGCTGCAGGCCGACGAGGTCCATGTTGCCCTTGAACGGAGCCTCATGAGCCGAGTCCAGACCCTCAGGGCAGACGCAGTCGACCGGCACGCCATGCGCGAGGCCAACGTGGGCACGCGTGGTGTCGAAGAACGTGTTCGAGATGACGACCTGGCCGGGCTTCTCGATCAGCACGGGGAACAGGACCTTCTCGGCGGCGCGGCCCTGGTGGACCGGCTGGATGTACTCGTAGCCGAAGATGTCGCGCGCCACGTCGATCAGGTCGTAGTAGCTGCGGCCACCGGAGTAGGACTCGTCGCCGCGCAGCATGGCCGCCCACTGGGAGTCGCTCATCGCGCCCGTACCGCTGTCGGTCTGCAGGTCGATGTAGACGTCCTCGGCGCGGAGCGCGAACCCGTTGTAGTGGGCCGCGGCGATCTTCTGCAGCCGCTCTTCCTCGGTGGTGATCTTGATGGGCTCGACCATCTTGATCTTGAAGGGCTCTGGGATGTACTTCATCGGACTTCCTTCTCCGTTCGGCCGGCCCCACTCTGGGACAGCTCTTCAGTCGTCAAACTACGCCGTGTAGTGGGCGACTTCCACAAACTCGACAAGGTCTACGCGGAACTGTGATTCCTTCAACAAAAAGTTGATGTACTGTGATTGAGTGAGCAACCTGAAGCCCGCGCCTGCCTCGTCTCCGCGCCGTCGGCGGTCGAACCTGCCCTCTCCTGACCCGGTGGAGGCGGCGCAGATCATCGCTCGGATGCGGCCGCTGGTGCTTCCGCTGCAGCGTGCGATCCCGGGCAATGCCGAGGTGGTTCTGCACGACTTCTCGCGGTTGCCGAACTCGATCGTCGAGATCGAGGGAACGGTGACGGGGCGTACGGTCGGTTCTCCCGCCACTGAGTCGCTCCTGAGGATCGCCGAGAGCGGTCACACCGAGTCGACCGAGACCTACGACGTACGGCTGCCTGGCGGCCGTGAACTCCGGTCGACCAACGTCGTCTTCCATGACTCCAAGGGCGCCCCGGTCTGCGCCCTGTCGGTGATCATCGACGTGACCATGTGGCGAGCGGTGCACGCGCTGGCGGCGTCGATGCTGCCCGCCGACGCCCGGCGTCCGCTGCCGGAGGAGGCTGACGAGCACTTCGCCAGCGACATTGACGGACTTGCTGACCAGCTCCTGGCCGAAGCCCTCGCCGCCGTCCAGGTGCCGGTCGCGCTGATGCACAAGCGCCACAAGCTGGTCGTCACCGACGACCTCAAGAAGCGCGGGTTCTTCCTGCTGAAGGGGAGTGTCGAGTCGGCTGCGGCGGCACTCGGAGTCACCCGGTTCACGATCTACAACTACTTGAACGAGCTGGAGGCCAAGGCGACAGGGGACCAGACCCCCGGGGATGCTAGTTGAGCGGGAACGGCAGAATGCTGACGCTAGGACAGAATACTTGCACTTACCTCTGACTACCTGTGTCGACCCGTCTCGACCTGTGTCGATTCCCGGTCCCGCTAGCGGTGACGGTGCATTCAGCCTTGTGGATCCATGGTCGGGGCGACAGGACTCGAACCTGCGGTCTCCTGCTCCCAAAGCAGGCGCGCTAGCCACTACGCTACGCCCCGGTTGACCAGACAGAGTGTAGGGGAGTCTCCCCGCCCGTACGAACACGATCACAGCCTGGCCCCTCTGACGGCTCGCCCGACTGTGATCCAGTTGCCATAAAGGTGCTTTACATGAACCTCTTGACGGGACTTCATGCGGGGCACACCCCTGGTTCGCTCGGCAGACCGGCACGACGGCGATTGACGACGAGCAGGTGACCCCCAGCCAGCAGCGGCTCGCGCCCGGCGCGCACATCGTCCTGCCGTGCGTGGCGCCCTGACGCCGGTTCGCCGCGCTGAGTGGGACCAGATAGCATGGCGGGGCGCGACCGCCGCTCGTGGCACGGTCGCAGACCCATGACCTCAGAACCAACCAGGAGTTCCCTGTGCCAAGCACCGTCGAGAAGATCAGCACCACTCGGGCGAAGCTCACTGTCGAGATCCCGTTCGCTGACCTGAAGCCCGCCCTCGACAAGGCGTACAAGCAGCTTGCCTCCCAGGTGACGATCCCCGGCTTCCGCAAGGGCAAGGTGCCGCCGGCCGTCATCAACCAGCGCTTCGGCCGGGAGTCGATCCTGCAGGAGGCCATCAACGAGGTGCTGCCGGAGGCGTACGGCCAGGCCGTCGCCGAGCACAACCTCGCCCCGCTCGGCCAGCCCGAGGTAGAGGTCACCAAGCTGGAGGACGGCAACGTCGTCGAGTTCGTGGCCGAGGTTGACGTGCGCCCCGACTTTGAGCTGCCTGACTTCTCCACCATCTCGGTGGACGTCGACGACGCTGAGGTCAACGACGCGGAGGTCGACGAGCGGATCGAGATGCTCCGCAAGCGCTTCGCCACCAAGACCGACGTCGACCGCGCTGCTGCTGAGGGTGACGTCGTCATCCTCGACCTCGAGGCGAGCCAGAACGGCGAGGTGCTTCCCGATGCGACCGCCGAGGGCGTGACCTACGTGATCGGTTCGGGCGGCATGCTCGACGGTCTCGATGAGGCTGTCACCGGGCTCAAGGCCGAGGACGAGACCACCTTCTCGACCACGCTGGTCGGCGGTCCCTACAAGGATGAGCCGGTTGACCTGCGCGTTGTCGTGCAGAAGGTGCAGCAGGAAGAGCTGCCGGCCGTCGATGACGACTTCGCCCAGCTCGTCAGCCAGTTCGACACCGTCGACCAGATGCGCGACGACCTGCGTGAGGGAGTGGCTGCCAACGGTCGCCTCTCGCAGGCTGCGCAGGCCCGCGACAAGGTGCTGGAGGCTGCTCTCGCGCTCGTCGAGTTCGACGTTCCCGAGAGCATCGTCGCTCGTGAGGTCGAGGTCCGCACCAACCAGATCACCAACCAGCTCGCCCAGGCCGGTCTCACCATCGAGTCCTACCTCGAGCAGGCCGACGACGAGGATGCCTCCTCACCCGAGCAGTTCTGGGCTGACGTGGCCAAGCGCTCCGAGCAGTCGCTGCGCGCTCAGATCCTGCTCGACAAGATCGCCGACGACCACGAGGTGGGCGTCGACCAGAACGACCTGACCCAGCTCATCTTCCGCAAGGCGCAGGAGAACGGCACCTCGCCGGAGCAGGAGATCCAGCACATGCAGGAGCACAACCACCTGCCTGAATGGATGGGTGAGGTACGGCGCGGCAAGGCGCTGGGCTCGCTGCTCAGCGCGGCCACCGTGACCAGCGCCTCGGGTGAGGTGCTCGACCTGGCCCGGCTGAACACCGACGGCACGATCGCCGCTGAGGTGGCCGAGGTCGAGGCGGGGGAGCAGGCCGTCGCGTCGGCCGACTCGCCCGACAGCCCGGACTCGCCGGACAGCCCCGACAGCCCCGACAGCCCCGCGTCGCCGGCCAGCCCGGCCGAGGCGCCCGCGAAGAAGAAGGCGACGAAGAAGAAGTCCGCCTCAGCAGACGCTGACTCAGCGGAGTGACCTCTGTTTGACGCGTCTCGAGGGCTCCGCGGACCAACCGCGGGGCCCTCGTGGCATCTGCGCCCAGAGCGAACAGTGGGTGGGAAGCCTTAGTTCTGTCGGAGTCACCCGGTAGGTTCTGCGATGTGAACGCATCTCTTCCAAACCTGCCACGCATGGCGTCGATGCCTTCGGGCATTGGCATGACCGACTCGGTCTACCAGTCCCTGCTGTCCAACCGCATCATCTTCCTCGGCTCCGAGGTGCGCGACGAGAACGCCAACGCGATCTGCGCTCAGATGCTGCTGCTGAACGCGGAGGACCCTGAGAAGGACATCTTCCTCTACATCAACTCTCCCGGCGGCTCGGTCGACTCGGGCATGGCGATCTTCGACACCATGCAGTGGATCAGCAACGACGTCGCGACCGTGGCCATGGGGCTCGCCGCCTCGATGGGGCAGTTCCTGCTCTCGGCTGGAACCAAGGGCAAGCGCTTCGCGCTTCCGCACAGCCGGATCATGATGCACCAGCCTTCCGGTGGCCTCGGCGGCACCGCCTCCGACATCCGTATCCAGGCCGAGCAGTCGCTCCACATCAAGAAGACAATGTCGGCCCTGATCGCCGAGCACACCGGCCAGACGGTCGACCAGATCGAGGCTGACTCCGACCGCGACCGGTGGTTCACCGCTCCCGAAGCCCTCGAGTACGGCTTCATCGACCACGTCTACGCCCGGGCGTCGCAGATCACCAGCCCCGACGCACCGAACCAGTGAGGAACGACAGTGTTTGACATCACCCAAAACGGGTTCGGCGGCCGCGCGCTGCCTGGCGGCGTCGCTCCGGCGGGCCCCCGCAACGACTACTACATCCCCCAGTGGGAAGAGCGCACGAGCTACGGAGTGCGCCGGGTCGACCCGTACACGAAGCTCTTCGAGGACCGCATCATCTTCCTCGGCACACCGATCTCGGACGACATCGCCAACGCCGTGATGGCGCAGCTGCTGTGCCTGCAGTCGATGGATGCCGACCGACAGATCAGCATCTACATCAACTCCCCAGGTGGGTCGTTCACCGCGCTGACTGCCATCTACGACACGATGCGCTACATCAAGCCCGAGATCCAGACCGTCTGCCTGGGGCAGGCTGCCTCTGCGGCCGCCGTGCTGCTCGCAGCCGGCACCAAGGGCAAGCGCCTGGCCCTGCCGAACAGCCGGATCCTGATCCACCAGCCGGCGACCGAGGGCGGCTACGGTCAGTCGTCCGACCTGGAGATCCAGGCGCGTGAGATCCTCCGCATCCGCGCGCTGATGGAGCAGATGCTCGCCGACGACACCGGCCAGAGCGTGGAGAAGATCAGCAAGGACATCGAGCGCGACAAGTACCTCACGGCCACAGAGGCTGTGGAGTACGGGATCGTCGACGCGATCCTGCCGTCGCTGAAGGACGCCTCCTAGAGGTACGGGGTTCCGCGTGTCGGCTCGCAAACCGGGCCGACATGCAACACCCCAGCGGTTAAGGTGGTCCGACCGACGGCGTGACCGGCGGCGCGACAAGAGGCGGGAGGGGGACAGGATGCCTCGGATCGGCGAATCAGGCGACCTGCTGAAGTGTTCCTTCTGCGGCAAGTCGCAAAAGCAGGTGAGGAAGCTCATCGCGGGCCCCATGGTCTACATCTGCGACGAGTGCATCGATCTGTGCAACGAGATCATCGAAGAGGAGTTCTCCGAGGGCCGAGACGTCGGCCTGCTCGACGACCTGCCGAAGCCGCGCGAGATCCGTACCTTCCTCGACCAGTACGTGATCGGGCAGGACGCCGCGAAGAAGACCCTGTCAGTGGCGGTCTACAACCACTACAAGCGGGTCCAGGCGCAGGCTGCCACCCCGGCTCGCCGCGCCAACGAGGACGACACCGTCGAGCTGGGCAAGTCGAACATCCTGCTGATCGGCCCGACGGGCTGCGGCAAGACCTACCTCGCCCAAACGCTCGCGAAGATGTTGAACGTGCCGTTCGCGATGGCCGACGCCACGGCGCTGACCGAGGCCGGCTACGTCGGCGAGGACGTCGAGAACATCCTGCTCAAGCTGATCCAAGCGGCCGACTTCGACGTGAAGAAGGCCGAGACCGGCATCATCTACATCGACGAGATCGACAAGGTGGCCCGCAAGTCGGAGAACCCCTCGATCACCCGTGACGTGTCGGGCGAAGGCGTCCAGCAGGCCCTGCTGAAGATCCTCGAGGGCACCCAGGCGTCCGTGCCGCCACAGGGGGGCCGCAAGCACCCCCACCAGGACTTCATCCAGATCGACACCACCAATGTGCTGTTCATCGTCGGCGGCGCCTTCGCCGGGCTCGAGCACATCATCAACGCCCGGATCGGCAAGCGGCCGCTCGGCTTCACCAATGAGGAGCGCGCTCGGAAGCCGAAGGATGTGGACCCGTTCGGCGAGGTCAGGCCCGAGGACCTGGTCAAGTTCGGCCTGATTCCTGAGTTCATCGGGCGCCTGCCCATGATCGCCTCAGTGATGCCGCTCGACCGGGAGGCGTTGATCCGGATCCTGGTCGAGCCGAAGAACGCGCTCGTCCGTCAGTTCCGCAAGCTCTTCGAGCTGGACGGGGTCGAGCTGGAGCTCACCTCCGATGCGATCGAAGCGGTCGCCGACCTCGCGCTGGAGCGTGGCACCGGTGCCCGTGGGCTCCGCGCGATCCTCGAGGAGACCCTCCTCGACGTGATGTACGAGGTGCCCTCGCGCGATGAGATCGCCCAGGTCGTTGTCACTGGGGATGTGGTCAAGCAGGAGGCCGAGCCGGAGTTCGTGCCGCGCGCCAAGCTGGCCCGTACGGAGAAGTCCGCCTGATCACTCTGAGGAGTGACGTGGTTGCTGCCTGGCGGGCCTAGCCACGTCGCGACGCGATCCGCTTGACGAGGTGACCGGTTACTGCGCCCGGGTGCGCTGAACCACCATCTTGCCGACCTTCATGGCAATGTTCCCGCCGGGCACGATCATGCCGACCGCATCGGCGCCGATGTCGAACAGCAGGTCCTTGTCGAGCTTCGACCCAGCTGCGCCGATTTTCCGGGTGGTGTTGCGCAGCTCGCCAGTCGAGCCGTCGAGTTCCATCGACTGCTGTCGCTGCTTGCTGACCCAGTGGTAGTCGAAGGCGTAGACGGGGCGGAAGAAGAGGGCCAGTGCCGTGACCTCGACGAGCTCGGTGTGGAACTGGTCGGCGTGGACGGCCTTCATCAGGCTGGTCAGCTGCTGGCGCACCACGAACGACGACCGGATCTCAGGCGCCAGCACCACAGCGTCTGGTGGCGCGAACTGGTCGAGTGAGGTCAGCTCGGTCATCGGCCGGCGCAGGTAGACCCCGTACGGCGGCCGCTCCTCACCGGTCAACCCGTCCAGGATCTGCTCGCGCTGCTGGACGTCGAGGCACCGGGTGATGCCGGTGACCATCACCTGGCCGTCGCGCACCTCGAGCGGCTGGTCCGGGGAGATCTCCAGGGTCACCTTCGTCGCAGTCGGGTTCTTGACCGCCAGCGGGTAGGTCTCCCGTACGTCGTAGTCGAGCTCACTCCTGGCGGCCACGTGCCAGAACGGCTCGTACCGCAGCTCGTGGCGTGTGATCTGGACGTCATCGTCCTTGGGCCTGAACATCAGGTTATTCAGGGCCCCGAACACGTTGAGCTTCTGAGCCCAGGCCTTCTCCTTCGCCTGCTCCATCGAGATGCTGGAGTGCAGCACGAACGCCCGCTCCTGGGCGATACGAACGTCCACGGTTCCTCCCGGGCTGGGCTCTTGGCTCCACCCTAACGGGAAGGGGCTGGTCAGGCCTCCACGGTTATGGGGTCGTTCTTGTGGGCCTCGTACGCCGCCGACAGACGACGGTAGGCCGAGCTGAGCAATGCCAGACCTGTGATGACGAGGCCGATCACGCCGGTGAGGAAGAAGACCAGCGCCATCCCACGAGCCTGACCTTGGCCGAGCAGGGGCCCGAGCGTGGCCCTGCCCTGCTCGGAGTTGGCGTACGGGATCAGCCAGAACTCCGCGACCGGGCCGATCATGAAGGCCGTGATCGGAGCGGCCGCCACCTCGATCGACTGGGCGAACCCGAAGACGCGGCCCTGCTTCTCGTACGGAACGACCTTCTGCAACACGGTCTGCTCGGCCGCCTCGGCGACCGGGATCAGGCACATGTAGAAGAAGATGCCGATCGCGAGCGGCCAGATCGACTCGCGCAGGGTGAACGTCATGCCGATCGCCCACATCGCCACGTTGGCCAGCAGCAGCGAGCGCAGCGGTCGGGACCCCAGGCCCCACTTGGCGACCAGCCCCCCGCCGACGATGAAGCCCATGCTGAGGACGCCCCAGAGGATGCCCCAGACCTCGACCGAAACGAGGTTCAGCCCGTACGGGTCCATGAGCGCCATGTAGACGCCACCCAGCAGGTTGTTGAGGGTGGTGAAGAAGATCAGGGCCAGCAGTCCGTCGACGTGCCGGATCGCCCGCCAGGCTCCGGTGAAGTCGACCTTCTTTGGCAGGTCGTCGGAGTGGATGACCGTGTCTTCGGGGATCGTGACGGTGAGCAGGTGGAGCATCGACACGATGGTCAGCACGACTGCGATGACCAGGGTCCACAGCATTCCGAGTTGCCCGATCGCCACACCGCTGAACACCGATGTGATCGCGAAGCCGAGTCCGTTGACCATGCCGACCTGACCGTTGGCGTTGGCGCGTTCGTCCTCGTGGATCAGCAGTGTGACCAGGGTGGACAGCGCCAGACCGCGCGCGCTCTCGACGATGGCGCCGGCGAGCACGATCAGGAAGAAGGCGAAGAAGGCCGGGCTGCCGACGGTCAGGATCGCACTGGTGGGCACGACCAGGAACAACGCCAGGGCAGCCACGAACGCCACCGAGGTGACCGTCGCGGCGACCAGCATCACGCGGTGTTTGCGGGTACGGTCGATCCAGCTGCCGAAGGGAACGCCGACGACCGCCATCAGCAGCATGAACGAGCCGCCGACGATGCTGGTGGCCAGCACCGACCGGGTCTCCAGGTACAGCCAGAACACCATGGCGAACCACAGGAAGTTCGTCGTGATGTTGGCCACGAAGGTGTTCAGCAGCACAGCGCGGAAAGTTCGACGTCGCCCGTCCATGGGGCTCCTCTCAGACCTGGCAAGAGTGCCACCTGCCACCGACAGTTTTCCAACCAGAACCGACTGGAGAGTGTCGGTGGGCCGGACTAGGGTCGCAAGAGTGGCTCAGGCATACCAACGTTTCCCGCACCTGTCTGGTGATCTCGTCTGCTTCGTCGCCCAGGACGACGTGTGGACTGCTCCGTTGTCGGGAGGTCGGGCGTCCCGGCTGACCCGCGAGGGCGCTGCCGTACGGAACCCGCGGTTCTCGCCCGACGGACGTCGCGTGGCCTACACCTCGGCGCGGTCCGGCGCGGTGGAGGTCTACGTTGCTGACCTGGACGGTGACACGACGCAGTTGACCCACTGGGGCACCGACCTCACGTTCGTCGAGGGGTGGCTGGCGGACGGCAGGGTGCTGGTGGCGTCCGGGGCTCGGCAGCCTTTCGTACGGCGCCTGCGCCTGTTCGCTGTCGACCTTGATGGCGTCTGGGAGGAACTGCCGTACGGAGTGGCATCAGCGCTGGCGCTCGGCCCGAACGGAGCCGCCGTGACGACCCCGAACGCCCGCGACCACGCCATGTGGAAGCGCTACCGCGGTGGTACGGCGTCGCAGCTGTGGCTCCGACCGGAGGGCGCCGACGACTGGCAGCGGCTGCTGCCGGAGGTTGAGGCTGGCATCTACAATCCGAGCTGGGTGGGGGACCGGCTGGTGTTCGTGTCGGACCTGGACGCTTCCTTGGCCGAGGCGCCCGACGCGCAGGCCCAGCTCTACTCGGTCGACGCCGCCGGCGGTGACCTGCAGCGTCACACGCACCACGGCACCGCTGACGGCTACGTGCGCAATCCCACGACAGACGGCAGCCGGGTGGTCTACCACGCCCGCGGACGGCTCTACCTGCTCGAGAGCCTGGGTGCGACGCCCCAGCGACTCGAGATCGACGCACCGGTCTCCCTGTCAGCGGTCGATGTGTTGCCGTCGCAACGCCTGCTGGAGGTCATCCCCGACCATGGCGGCGACCTGTCGGTGGTCGAGTGGTACGGGGGTATCCACGCGCTGACCCACCGCGCGGGTCCGGCGCGCGCGATCGCGGCCGACTCAGGTGTCCGGGCACGGCTGCCCCGGGTGCTGGGCCGGACCGGACTGGTCGCCTATGCCACCGACGTCGCCGACGAGGAGTGCATCGAGATCAGCGCGCTCGACGGTTCCGCCAAGCCTCGGCGGATCGGGCGGGGCAAGGTCGGCCGTCCCTTGTCGATGCAGTCGTCGCCAGCGGGCGACCTGCTCGGGTTGGTCACGCACGACGGCCGGATCTGCACGCTCGATGTGGGGTCGGGCCGGCTCAAGGAGCTGGGGCGTTCTCCGTACGGTGAGGCGACCGACCTGGCGTTCTCACCAGACGGTCGCTACCTGGTGTGGGTGCAGCCGGTCGCGAACTACACGACGCAGCTGATGTGCGTCGACCTGAAGGCGCGTCGCTCGGTGGCGGTCGAGCTCACCTCCGGCAAGTTCGCCGACTCCTCGCCGAGCTTCACCCGCGACGGCAAGCACCTGGTCTGGCTGTCGGCCCGCACGTTCGACCCGCGCTACTCCGAGGTCGGCTTCGACCTGTCGTTCACCTCGACGATGCGGCCGTACCTGGCCCCCTTGGCTGCTACAGATGCCGCACCCTTCGGCCCGTCCGCTGATGGGTGGCGGATCAGCGAGCTGCAGTCCGAGGCAGACGGCGAGGGCGCTGAGGATGCCAAGCCGAAGCCGAAGGCCGCCACGCCTGCGTCGGAGCTTGATGCCGAAGGGTTCGAGGAGCGCATCGTGCCGTTCCCCGTACCCTCTGGTCGCTACGCCCAACTGGCGGCAGTCAAGGACGGCGTTGTGTGGCGCCGGGTCGTTGCCGACGATGGCGAGCTCCACGCGACCCGTGCTGGCGTGGAGGGCGAGGCGCCGAAGGACGTGCTGGAGCGGTTCTCGTTCGAGACAAGGTCGGTCACGGAGTTGGGCAGCGCGGACTCCTTCCACGTCACTGGTGATGGTGAGCGGCTGGTGGTGCGCAGTGATGACGCCGTCGCCGTGGTGCCGGCCACAGCGAAGGTCGACGACGACGACCCTGCCCGGGTGAAGGTCGACCTGTCGCGCCTGCGTCGGCGGGTCCACCCCCGCGAGACGTGGCAGCAGATGTTCGACGAGAACGGCCGGTTGATGCGTGACCACTTCTGGCGCGAGGACATGGACGGCGTTGACTGGGCGGGTGTGCTGGAGCGGTACCGACCCCTGGTCGACCTGGTCGCTTCCCACGACGGCCTGGTGGACGTGCTGTGGGAGACCGTCGGCGAGCTGAACACCTCGCATGCCTACGTCACGCCGCCGCCAGGAGCCGGCAAGCCGAAGCAAGGTCTGCTGGGTGCAGACCTCGCCCGTACCAATGCTGGCGAGTGGGAGATCGTCCGGATCCTGCCAGGGGAGTCGTCCGACCCGACGGCTCGGTCGCCGCTGCGCGCAGCGGGCGTCGGCGCTGCAGTGGGCGATGTGGTGGTCGCTGTTGACGGCGTGCGCGTGGGTGCTGAGGGACCTGGACCGCTGCTGGTCGGGTCCGCTGGCAAGGTCGTCGAGCTCTCCTTGCGACGGGGTGAGGTGACTCGTCGGGTCGCGGTCGTGCCGCTCGCCGATGAGGAGCCGCTTCGCTACCAGGCCTGGGTCGCGTCTCGAGCTGCCTACGTGGCGCGGCGCTCCGACGGCCGGCTCGGCTACCTCCACGTTCCGGACATGATGGCCAAAGGCTGGGCCCAGTTCCACCGCGACCTCGGCCTGGCGATGCAGCGCGAGGGTGTGGTCGCCGACATGCGCTACAACCGCGGCGGGCACACGTCCGAGCTGATCATCGAGAAGCTTCGGGCGACCATCGTCGGCCACGGACCAGCACGCCACGGAACGACGGAGAGCTACCCCACCTCAGGGCGCCGGGGGCCGGTCATCTTCGTGGCCAACCAGTTCGCGGGTTCTGATGGTGACATGGTCAACGCGGCCGCTCAGGAGCTCGGGCTCGGTCCAGTGGTCGGGCAGCGGACCTGGGGCGGCGTGATCGGCATCGATGGCCGCTTCGACCTCGTTGACGGCACCGGGGTGACTCAGCCTCGCTACGCCTTCCACTTCAACCAGCACGGCTGGGGCATCGAGAACCACGGCGTCGACCCAGACATTGAGTACGTCATGGCCCCCAGCGACTGGGCCGACGAGGACGCCCGGGATCCGCAGCTCGACCTCGCCATCGACGAGGCGCTCGCCCGCTTGGCGGAGACCCCAGCAGCACAACCGCCCACCCTTCCGCCAGCAAGGGTCACCACGCAGAAGTAGTCGTCCTCGGTGGGGGAGAGCTGGCGCAGCTCAGAGGCCGAGGATGGCGCCCAGGTCGTACGAGACCACTTCCTCGAGCTGGTCGTACGTGCACGACTCAGGCGTACGGTCGTCGCGCCACCGCACCCACTGCGCTGTGTGCCGGAACCGGGCGCCCTCCATGTGCTCGTACCTCACCTCGACGACGCGTTCGGGTCGCAGCGGCGTGAACGAGAGGTCCTTCTTCGCGTTCCAGCGCGAGTGGGCGGCCGCTGAGGGCGTACGGGGGAACGACTGGTCGCGGTTGTCCCACGACTCCTCGAGGCCCTGAGCTGACCCGCCTTCAGGGGCCGCCCAGGACCATGGGTGCTGGTCGAACGTCGTCACCAACGGCTGCAGCTCCTGGAACAGCTCCCGGCGGCGCTCCATGGGGAACGCGCCGATCACTCCGACCGAGTTGAGGTTGCCCTCGTCGGTGTAGAGGCCGAGTAACAGCGAGCCGATCGCGTCGGTCTCGTCGCGGTACAGCCGGTAGCCAGCGACGACGCAGTCCGCCGTCCGCTCGTGCTTGATCTTGTACATCGTCCGCTTGTCCTCGAGGTACAACCCGTCGACCGGCTTGGCGATCACCCCGTCCAGCCCGGCGCCCTCGAACTGCTCGAACCACTCCTTCGCCAGCGCCCGGTCCTTGGTGATCGGCGTGAGATGGATCGGTGGCTTGGCATCGGCCAACGCCTTCTCCAGAGCCGCGCGACGTTCGGCGTACGGCTTCTCGGTGTAGTTCGTCATGCCCAACGCGAGCAGGTCGAACGCGACGAAGCTGGCGGGGATCTCCTTCGACAGGCGCTTGATCCGCGACGCGGCTGGGTGGATGCGCTGCTGGAGGAGGTCGAAGTTGAGCCGACCGTGGGCGGAGCGACCGTCGGACCGGTCGCCTGATGCTGGGTCGACGACGATGATCTCCCCGTCAATGCAGCACGGGTCAGGAAAGCTCTCCCTGATCGCCTCGACCAGCTCTGGGAAGTAGCGGGTGAGCGGCTTGGTGTTGCGGGAGCCAAGCTCGACCATGTCGCCCGAACGCCAGATCAGGGATCGGAACCCGTCCCACTTCGGCTCGAACACCACATCTGCCTTGGGGAACTCCTTGACCAGCTTGGCGAGCATCGGGCCGTACGGCGGCGTCACTGCCGTACCCCACTCCGCGTCGCGCTCGGCCTTGGGGGCGGCGTAGTCCTCGTCAGCCCGGTCCGTCCGGCGCTTGCTCGGCGGCACCCGCGGCGGCTCGTTCGGCATCTTCGGGTAGTCGGGCGGGAAGTTGAGCTCACCGAGCCCGGCCTCGAGCTGCGCGTCCCACAAGCCGAGGGCACCGTCCAAAGACCCGACGTGGTCGTCCATGTCGGCCCAGGGGCAGTCGCGGTCCTCGAGCAGGTCGGGCACGGTCCAGACGGTGTAGTCACTGGGTACGGCGTCCTTCAGCTCCGACCAGGTCAGCGGCGTCGACACCGGCGCGCCGGGCAGTGGCCGAGGGGAGTAGGCGCCCGCGATCGTACGGTCGCGGTTGGCCTGGTTGAAGTCGAGGAAGACCCGCTCGCCACGCTCCTCCTTCCACCACGACGTGGTGACGAGCTTCGGGAGCCGGCGCTCCAGCTCGCGCGCGACCCCGATCACCCCGTGCCGGACGTCCTGGAACTCATGCGTCGGCTCAATCCGGGCGTACACGTGGATGCCACGGTTGCCGGACGTCTTGGCGTAGGCCGTCAGTCCCACCTCCGCCATCACCTCCCGCAGCGCGTACGCCGCCTCGACCGCCTCGGCGAACCCGACCCCCGGCTGCGGGTCGAGATCGATCCGGAACTCGTCGGGGTTGTCGAGGTTGGCCGTACGGACCGGCCAGGGATGGAAGGTGATGGTCGCCATCTGCGCCGCCCATGCCAACGAGGCGGGCTCGTCGAACACCAGCTGGTCGTGCCGGCGCCGCGACGGATAGGTGCACAGGACCGTACGGAGGAACGCCGGCGCGCCCTTGGGCGGACGCTTGGCGAAGAACTCCTCGCCCTCGATGCCTTCCGGAAACCGCTGCAGCGTCATGGGCCGGTCGCCGTTGATCTGCAGGAACGACTCGGACACAGCGATCAGGTAGTTGGCCAGGTCGCGCTTCCTGAAGGCCGCGCTGGCATCGGTCGCAGGCCAGAGCACCTTGTCAGCGCTGGTGAGTTTCACTGTACGGTCGCCAACCACCAGCTCTTCCGTGCCATCAGCCATGGAGCAGAGCGTACGGCGCCTGACGAACGATCAGAGTAGATCTGCGGGAGTGTGCCACCGAGCCAAGCTTGCACAGGCCTGGACTGCGTCAGCGAGGAGGAGCCGAACCGTCGAGTAGCGCGGTGAGGTCGGCGACCGTACGGGAAGAGCCGGCCAGATGCCACCGGTGACCTGCGTGCTCGACGACCTCGGCCGTACCGCCGCAGCCGCGCACCAACGTGGCGCCTGGTAGCCAGTCCCACTCCGACTGGTCTGGCTGGACGAACGCGCCGAGCCGCCCCTCGGCCACCCACGACAGGTCGACAGAGCCCGAGCCGAGCACCCGCAGCGTGGCCGCTCCCCGCACTAGTCGCAGCCAAGTCTCCAGAAGGTCTCCGGTCGTGGTCGAGTGCAGGTAGGACGCGACCGACACGTCAGCCAAGGGCAGGTGCGTCAGCGGATCCAGGTGCCGAGACTCGCCGCTGACACTGACGGCCGTCGGGCAGCCATCGCCGGCGAACCAGACAGTGTCGGTCGTCGGCTGGTAGACGGCCGCACACAGGCCGCCCCCGGTCGCGTCGTCCCGCAGGGCGACCGCGGCGCACCAGGTCGGCAGGTCATGGATGAAGTTCCACGTGCCGTCGACCGGGTCGATCACCCAGGTTCGCCCCGAGCGTGACCCCCGCCCAGCGCCCTCCTCGCCGAGCAGCCCGTCGTCTGGTCGCTCGTCGGCCAACGTCCGTACAACGAGCTCCTCGGCCGCCCGATCG
>Ga0116179_1001425_pt1 | contig 17939 bp, 12 predicted proteins | sample AD_UKC071_MetaG_FD_89751 | JGI IMG/M metagenome (GOLD analysis project Ga0116179, IMG submission 89751) | Active sludge microbial communities of municipal wastewater-treating anaerobic digesters from USA - AD_UKC071_MetaG | ecosystem: Engineered > Bioreactor > Anaerobic > Digestate | place: USA...
CCGAGGCCGGCTATCGCCCAGAGGTCCCCCGTCGCCACCGTGAGCAACGAACCGAACAGGTAGGCGGAAAGGGTGCCCGCGCCCTGCCCGGCCAGGCCGGCCAGCAGCAGGCCGCCGGAGAGGCCGCCGTAGAACAGGATCGCGAGCCCGACGTCACCGCTGGCGCGCCCGGATTCGCGCATCAGCTCGATCCCGATCGAGCCGAGCACGCAGATCACGATCGCCAGCGGTAGGGGCGCGGTGCCGGTGAGGATCGCCAGGCCGACGCCGGCTACCGCGAGGTGGCCGAGGCCGTCGCCGAGCAGGCTGAGGCGCCGCTGCACCAGGTAGGTGCCGATGGCCGGGGCGGTCACTCCGGTGATCAGCGCGGCCAGCAGCGCGCGCTGCATGAAGGCCAGGGCGAGCCAGTCCATCACGCCTCCAATCCGGTGCGATGGGTACGAGGACGCGGCAGTTCGTGCACCTCGTGGCCGCCGTGGGCCGCGCGATGGTCGTGGTCGTCGTGGTCATGGTCGCTGTGGTCATGGTCGTGCTCGTGGTGGCGGTAGCCGGGCGGCATGACCCGTCCGTCGACGAGGACGATCGACCGGTCGATCAGCGGACGGAACGCGCCGAGTTCGTGCAGCACCATCACGGTGGTGCGGCCGGCGGCCTTCAGATTTCCGGCAACCTTGGCCAGCAGTTGTTGGGTGGCCTGGTCGACGCCGGCGAGCGGTTCGTCCCAGAGCATCAGGTCGGCCCCGGTGGCGATCGCCCGCGCGATCAGGACGCGCTGCTGCTGCCCGCCGGAGAGCCTGACGAAGGGGTTCTTGGCGCGGTCTATGAGGCCCACCTCCTCCAGACCCGCGTTGATCGCCGTCCGGTCGGCATGGGTTTCGGGGACGAACGGACGCCGGCGCCCCAGGCGTCCGCTGGCGACCACTTCGCGCACGGTGGCCTGCTGCACGTTGATGCTGCTGCGCTGCGGCACGTAGCCGATGCTTCGCCAGTCCTGGAAGGTGTTCAGCGGGGTGCCGAACAGCTCGATGCTGCCGCGGTGCGGCACCAGTCCGAGCAGCGCCCGCAACAGCGTGGTCTTGCCCGAACCGTTGTTGCCCATGATCGCCACGAGCTCTCCCGGCTGGACGGTTAGGCTGGCGCCGCGGATGATCGGGACGCCGTGCAGCACCACGTCCACGGAGTCGGCGGCGATCACCGGCGGACGATCAGATGTCACGAGCATTGGTTGGCCGTTCGCAGGGCGGCGAGGTTCGCGCGCATGACCTCAAGGTAGTCGTTGCCGCGGGAGTCGGCGCTGATGCCCTCGAGCGGGTCGAGCACGTCGACGGCCAGGCCGAGGTCGCCGGCGATCGACCGGGACACGACCGGGGAGACGAGGGTCTCGAAGAAGATGGTGGTCACGCCTTCGGTGCGGGCGATCTGCTGCACTTCGGCGATCCGGGCCGCGCTCGGTTCCACGTCCGGCTCGAGGCCGCGGATGCCCACCTGGGTGAGTCCGTAGCGGTGGGCGAGGTAGCCGAAGGCGGCATGGGAGGTGATGAACGTGTTCCGTTCGCACTTGGTCAGGCCGGTCTTGAAGTCCTCATCGAGGGCGATCAGATCCTTGGTCAGGGCTTCGGTGTTCGCTGTGAATTCTGCCTTGGCTTCGGGTTTCGCCTCGCTGAGTGCGTCGCGGACGTGTTCGGCGACCACGACCAGATTGGTTGGGTCGAGCCAGGTGTGCGGGTCGTCGGCACCGTGATTGTGGCTGTCTTCGGCATGGTCGGCTGCGGAGTGGTCGTCGGCGTCCGCGGTCAGGAAGGTGAGGAAGGTGGCGGTGTCGACCGTCCGCTTGGGCGTGACCTGCGTGACCGCATTGTCCACCGCGGGCTGGAATCCGGACTGGAGCACCACCAGGTCGGCTTCGGCCAGCCCAGCCACCTGTCGCGGCGCGAGTTCGAGGTCGTGCGGCTCGGATCCGGGCGGGGTGAGGTTCGTGACCGTCACCTGGCTACCGCCAATGCGCTCGGCGACGAGCTGGAACGGGTAGAACGCGACCGCGACCTGCAGTTTCCCGTCCGCAACGCCGGTGTCGGACGGGGCTGACGCGCAGCCGCTCAGCGCCAACACGGACGCGAACAGCAACGCAATCGAGGTCCTTACGAACATGACAATCATTCTCAATAAGGAGGGAGTGGTTGTCAACTCGAGCGGCGGACTTCAGCCGAGCCGCACCACGCGATCGCAGCGGGCGACCAGATCGGGGTCGTGGGTGATCACGAGCACCGGAGAATCGGTCGAATCGGCCCAGATGTCCTCGATCAGGGCGTTGGCGGTGGCAGCGTCCAGGTGTTCGGTGGGCTCGTCCAGCAGCAGGACCTGGTAGTTCCCGACCAGCAGCCTGGAGAGCGCGACCCGACGGGCCTCGCCGCCCGACAGGCTCTCGCCGGTCTCCCCGACTGGCCGCGCCGGGTCGAGCTCGAGTCCGGCCCTGCCGAGCGCGGAAACCACATCGCCCCTAGTCGCGTCCCGGTTGCCGATCTTGACGTTCTCCTCAACCGTGGTGGTGAAGATGTGTGCGTCCTGTGCCAGGTAGCCGATCCGTCCGCGCACCTCCACCGCGCCGGCGAGCGCCGGGATCAGCCCGAGGACCGTGGCCGCTACCGTGGTCTTCCCGATTCCACTTGGGCCGACCAGCGCCACCTTCTCGCCTGCTCGGACGCTGAAGCTCAGCCCGGCCACCACCGGCGCCGAGCCTGGCCAACCGGCCGTGAGCCCGCGCACCGTCAGGCTCGGTTCGGGCACCGGCGCACCCGGGTCGGCCAGATCGCCGGAGCCGACCGGTTCGGCGTCCAGCACTTCGCTCACCCGGTCGAGCGCGGCCCGGGCGCGCGTGCTGGTCTGCGCGCTCAGGATCAGCGTGGCCAGCGCCTCATGCAGAGCCAGGGGGGTGAGTACGGCGACCGCTAGGAACACCGGCGAGAGCGTGCCGGCGTGCACCTGGTTGCCGGCGATGACGAGCGCACCGATCACAGCGGTGCCGGCGGCCAGCAGCTGGGCGGCGGCGCCGACACCACGGATCCACGCCGACCGCGCGGACGCCAGCCGTAGCTGCTCGTCGATCGCTGCGAAGTCGGCCAACCGGTCCTCGGCGGCGCCGTAGGCCACCAGGTCGGACGCGGTCCGGGAAAGCTCGCGCGCCGCGTCCGCCAACTGCCCGCGCAGGGGCAGGGCGATCGCGTCCGCACGGGCGGAAGCCGTCCGCGACAGCCACGGGACGACCGCCGCGGCCACCAGCGAGGTGAGCAGCAGCACGCCGGCCGAGCCGGGAGAGAAGAAGGCGATGCCGGCCGAGGTCACCAGCAGCACGGCCGCCGACGAGACGAACGGGATCCACACCCGCACCACCAGGTCCTGGATCGCCTCGACATCGGCGATCACCCGGGACAGCAGGTCGCCGCGACGACGGCCAAGCAGGGTGGTGCGCGCGAGTCTGACGTAGGTCTCCAGCCGCAGCGCCGACTGCAGCCGCAGCGCCACGTCGTGGCCTACCAGCCGCTCGACGTAGCGGAAAGCGCCGCGCGAGATGCCGAAGAAACGGACGCCGACCGCGGCCGCACCCAGGTACATGACCGGCGGGTGCTCGGCCGCGAACGACAGCAACCACGCCGAGACGCCCATCAACGCCACCGAGGCCGCGGTCGCAGCGAAGGCCAGGATGGTCGCCAGGCTCAACCGCCAGCGGGCACCGGGGACGGCTGCGAACAGCCGCTTGAGCAGCGGCGTCTCGGCAGCCTGCTGGTCGCCCGCCTCACCGACAAGGTGGACGGTTTCTTGTGGTGTGAGCGCCGAAGCGTCCGCTGTGTTCAGGGCGAGCGGGGCGGACGTGACAGCGGCGGGCTCAATGGCGGGGGCGATCTGTACCACCCGATCGGCCTCAGCGAGCACGGCCGGACGGTGGCTCACGACCAGCGCGGCCACACCAAGGGCACGCAGGCTGTGCAGCAGGCCGGCCTCGGTGTCGGCGTCCAGGCCGGCGGTGGGCTCGTCCAGCACCAGCAGCTCGGCGCGTCCCAACGTGACCCGCAGCAGCGCCCTGGCCACCGCGATCCGGCGGCGCTCGCCGGCTGACACCCCCTCGGCGTCGTCGCCGACCACCTGGTCGGGCGGCAGTTCGGTGGCGCCGGCGCGGCGCAGGGCGTCCGTCACTGCGAGGTGGGTCGCATGCGGGAAGCCCAACCGGACATTGTCGGCGACGGTCCCCGAGACCAGACCGGGTTCCTGGCCGACGTAGGCGATGTGGTCGCGCCAGCCGGACGTACGCCCGATCGGCTCGCCGCCGATGGTCACGCTGCCGCCAGTGGGTGCGAGGAAGCCCATCACCGCGTTCAGCAGGGTGGTCTTGCCGCCGCCGCTCGGCCCGGCGAGTGCGACGATCTCGCCCGGCTGAATGTCGAAGGACACCGGCGCCAGCGCGGGTGTGTCCGTTCCTGGATAGGTATGGGTCAGCTCACGCACGCTGAGCAGCGCGGCGTCACTCGTGGCGGACGGCCCAACGTGGCGTTCGGAGATCCCGGCCTGCGCCGGGATGACGGTGGAGCCGGGCTCAGGACCGTCGATCAGCGCGAAAGCCTGCTCGACGGCGGCGACCCCGTCCGCGGCATCGTGGTAGTGGACCCCGACCTGGCGTACCGGCAGGTAGGCCTCGGGCGCGAGGACCAGCACGAACAACGCCGTGGCCAGGTCGAGCTGGCCGTAGACCACGCGGAACCCGATGGTCACGGCGATCACGGCGACGCTCAGGGTGGCCAGCAGCTCCAGCACCAGCGCCGAAAGGAAGGAGACCCGCAGCGTCCGCATGGTCTCGTTGCGATGCGCGGTCTCGCTCTTCAACAGGCCCTGCGCCTGGGCCTTCGCCCGGCCGAAGACCTGCAGCGTGGGCAGGCCGGCGATCAGGTCGGCGAAGTGGTTGGCGAGCCGCGTTTGCACGGCCCACCGGCGCTTCGTGATCGCTTCGGTGGTCCAGCCGACCAGCGCCATGAACATCGGGATCAGCGGCAGGGTGACGGCCAGGATGATCGCGGAGGTCAGGTCGGCGCTCAGGATCGCCACACCGATGATCAGTGGCACGGTCACGGCGAGCAGCAACTGCGGCAGATATTTCGCGAAGTAGCCGTCCAGCCCGTCCAGGCCCTGAGTGATCAGCGTCACCAGGCCGCCGCTGGCCGTCGACTCCAGCGGACGCTCGATCCGTGCACCGAGAATGTCCCGGCGCAACTGCGACTTGACCTTCGCGGACGCGCGCTGCGCGAGCCACTCGTTCGCCCAGGCGAGCGCGGCCTTCAAACCGAACACCAGCACCAGGCCGCCGACGGCCCAGCTCAGGGTGCTCAGGTTCCGGGTGGCGAAGATGTCGGCCACCGAACGCGACAACAGCCACGCCTGACCAAGCGTCAGGATGGCTGTTGCGCTGCCCACCGCGACCCCGGCGACCAGGTAACCCCTGGTCGCGCGGGCTCTGCGGATGAGGCGTGGGTCGATCGGTCCCGCCATCAGGCGGCGGCCACCACCTCGTCTGGCATGTTCTCGACGCCGAGCCGGCGGCGGAACACCCAGTACGTCCACGAGGTGTAGGCAAGGACGATCGGGACGAAGATCACCGCTGCCACCGTCATCACGGTCAGCGTGCCTTCGGTGGACGCGGCCGTGACCACGTTCAACGGCGAATCGACGGCACCCGCCGCGTCCTTGAAGCCGAGGCCCGGCCACATGGTGAGGAAGATGCCGATGGCCACGAACAGGATGGTCACCGCCGTCGAGATGAACGCCAGGCCATTGCGATCCTGCTTATTGAACCACCACGCGGCCAGCAGGCCGGCAGCCGAAAGCACCAGCAGCCCCCAGCCGAGCACGTCGGTCGGATGCACGAACTGCTGGGCCAGCAGGAACACGGCACCCAGCCCGATCGCCACGAAGCCGGCCTTCTCGGCGAAGGCGCGGGCACGGTCGTGCACCTCGCCCTTCGTCTTCAGCGCGAGGTAGAGCGAGCCGTGGAACAGGAACAGCGCGACCAGGGTCACACCGCCCAGCAGGCCGAACCAGCTGAACAGCTGCCAGAAGTACGGGCTCGGCGTGACCACGTACAGGAAGGAGCTGGTCGTGTCCGGGGCCACCGGCAGGCCGATGATGAAGTTCGCGAAGCCGACGCCGAACACCAGCGCCACGATGAACGAACCGATCGAGGCCATCCAGTCGAAGCTGTTGCGCCACTTGGCTTCCGGGTGCTTGGAGCGGTACTCGAACGCGATGCCACGAATGATCAGGCCGACCAGCACCAGGAACAGCGGCAGGTATAGGCCGGAGAACAGCGTGGCGTACCAGCCGGGGAAGGCGGCGAAGGTGGCGCCGCCAGCGGTCAGCAGCCAGACCTGGTTGCCGTCCCAGACCGGACCGATGGTGTTGACGATGACCCGCTTCTCCTTGTCGTTCCTGCCGAGGAACGGGATCAGCATGGCCACGCCGTAGTCGAAGCCCTCAAGGACCAGGTAGCCGATCCAGAGGACGGCGATCAGGATGAACCAGAGCGTCTGCAGGACGGTGGGCTCGATAGCCAGAGCAATCATGTCAGCGCCTCTCAGTACGCAAAGGTCAGGGGAGCGTCGTCGTCGGTGAGCACTTCAGGCTCGACGACATCGGGCAACCCGAGCTTCAGGTAGTGCATGAACAAGGCGATCGCAACCACGGCGAGCGCGCCGTAGATCACCGTGTAGAGCACCATGGTGGTAGCCACCTCCCAGGCACTGACGCCTGGCGACTCCGCCGCCGCGACCGGCAGGACGCCGTTCACGATGAAGGGCTGGCGGCCCATTTCGGTGAAGATCCAGCCGAAGGAGATACCGAAGAGCGGTGCCAGCGGCGCCGTCCACATCAGGCTGGTCCACAGCTTGGAGTCCTTCGGGAGGCCCTTGCGCAGCGTCCACAGTACGAAGGCGCCGATCGCCATGGCGAGGAAACCCAGGCCCATCATGATCCGGAAGGTCCAGTAGGTCACCGGGATGTTGGGAACCCAGTCGGACGGGTTCGCCAGCAGGCCGGACGCGGTCAGCCGCTCGGCAGCCTCCTGCTGCAGCCGGTTGTCCGGCGAGATCAGTCGGCCGGCCGCGTACTCCTTGGCCAGCGGATTGATGCCTTCGACCTTGCCGTCGAAGGTGCCGGTCGCGAGGAACGAGAGGACCATGGGGATCTTGATCGAGAAGACCTCCCTGGAACCGTCAAGTGTGCCGATGGTGAGCAGCGAGAACGCCGCCGGCTGCTCGGTCTCCCAAAGGGCTTCGGCAGCGGCCATCTTCATGGGCTGCACTTCGGTCATGATCTTGCCCTGGATGTCGCCGGTGATGATCGTGGCCACGCCTGCGCCAAGCAGCACCCAGGCGCCGAACTTGGTGGCCCAGGTGTAGGCGCTGATGTCCTTCTGCTGCTTCTCGGACGGGTTCGCGACCTTCGCGAGCTTGGCCAGGTGCCAGCCGGCGATGCCGAGGACGAGGCCACCGGCGGTCATGTACGCCGTCGACAAGATGTGCGGCAAGGTGACCAGCGCCACCGGGTTGAGCAGCACATCAAGCAGTGAGGTCATCTCGGCACGGTCGGTGATGGGGTTGTAGGTGGCGCCGACCGGGTTCTGCATCCACGAGTTCGCGGCGAGGATGAAGATCGCCGAGATCATGGTGCCGACGGACGCCAGCCAGATGGTCGCCAGGTGCACCTTCTTGGGCAGGCGATCCCAGCCGAAGATCCACAGCCCGATGAAGACTGATTCGAGGAAGAACGCCAGCAGGGCCTCCAGCGCCAACGGCGCACCGAAGATGTCACCGACGAATCGCGAGTACTCGCTCCAGTTCATACCGAACTGGAATTCCTGGACGATGCCGGTAACGAGACCCATGGCAAAGTTGATCAAGAACAACTTTCCGTAGAATTTCGTTAACCGAAGCATCTTTTCATCGCCCGTGCGGACCCAGATGGTCTGCATGATCGCCACCAGCATGGACAGTGCGATGGTGATCGGGACGAAGAAGAAGTGGTACACCGTTGTGATGCCAAACTGCCATCTGGCAAGGGTCTCCGCGCTCATGGCGGGCAATCTACTACTGGCTGTCGTAGTCCGCAATGAATGTTCTAGCATTGCGGCATGGCGGTGACGGGCGAGCTTGAACAGGCGGTGATGGACATCCTCTGGTCGCGTCCGTCGAGCCGGTCCGTGCGGGAAGTCCATGAACTCCTTTCCACAGACCGCGATCTCGCCTACACGACGGTGATGACCGTGCTTGACCGGCTGGCCAAGAAGGGCCTGCTGTTGAGGAATTTGGAAGGGCGCGCCTGGCTCTACGCACCGGCGCGGTCGAGGGTAGAGGAAGCCACCGCCGAGGTGCTCGAACTGCTTCAGCGGCTAACCGCCGCCGAACGCAGCCAGTTGCTGGCCAGGTTGAGCGCGGTGACTCCTGCCTGAGCCGTGGCGCTATACCCCCGGTGGTTTGTTGAATACCCTGAGCGGTGCATTCCTCCGCTTCGGCGCAGGGTGGCGGCGGCCCTTCGCGGCTGTCAGAACGGGCCACCGCCCACTCCTGGAATCACTCGGCTGCGAACGCGTCCAGCCGGTCGGCCAAGGCGAGCGCTTCAGCCTTGAGGGTGAGCGCCTGATCGACTCGCCCGGCGGTGCGGTAGTTGGCCGCCTCGGCCAGGCGAAGTTCGACCTGCTCGCGGGCCAGCGCCATCATCTGCTGCGGGGCTAGATCGGTGACCACCCGCTCGGCGTGGCCGAACCGCACCGCCCCCGCGACGAACTCATTCGGCACACCGATGGTGGCCGGGGTGGCCACGTAGCTGGTCTCGGCGTTCTCGATCGCGCTGATCGCGTCCCGGACGGCGTGCAGTGCCACCTTGTCGCGCCGCTTCATCAGCTTCGCCAAGTCGGCGCGCAGATAGGTCAACAAGGTCATTTCGTTTCCTCCTTACTCCTTTGCAGCGAAGCTAGAGGTTCACGTAACGTGAAGGTCAAGCAGCTTCCTGGCCACCGCGCCGAGCTGCGGATCCTCGGTCACAGCGAGAATTGCGTCGCGTCCGGCTTCGCCGAGCTCGTTGAGAGCCAGTAACGCCGCCATCCGCACTGATGCGTCGAGGTCGTGCAGCAACGACGAAAGGAGCGTGGAGGATTGTGCACCGAGTTCGGTGGACAATCCTCCGCCGAGCCGGCCGATGGCTTCGGCAGCCAACTGGCGGGTGGCTGGATCGAGTGATTGCAGGGCCGCAGCCATCGGTTCCAGCGCGGCCGGGCCCACCTGAACGAGCGCGTCCAGCAGATCGGCTGACGGCACGAGTGACGAACCGAGCAGCGCGGCCAGTGGAACCCCGGCCGCTGCGGCCTGACCGGCCGGCAGCGAGGCCAGCGCTCGGACTGCACTGGTCACCACCTCCGGATCGGACGCGGCCAGCGCCTCGCTCAGGGTGGGCAGCACCTCGGGCCCGCCCAGCTTGCCGAGCGCCCGGACGAGGAGGGCGCGCAGTCGGGCGTCCGCCGCCGGCCAGCGGCCCAGCACGCCGGCAGCCGCGTCCGGTTGCTGCGTGAGCGCCCAGATCACTATCTCTTGAACCGCAGGGTCGGTCTCGTTGGCGAGCGCGTCCAGCAACTCGGTCGTGCTGCGCGGCGCAGCAGTGAGCGCTGCCCGCAGCCGGATGATCGGATCGGGATGCGTCAGCCGGCTGGTGAGCGCGATCACTCCGAGGACGTCCTCCCAGCTGCGCTCCGGCGTGTCCACGAGCGAGCGCAGTCGGGACGCGAGCGACTGCTCGTCCGCGATCCTCTCCTCGAGATGCTCAAGATGTGAGGCCAGCGTGGCGGACGCGTCCAGATCCGGGTCGCCCAATGCGTCCGCGATCTCGGCGAGGCTGAGCCCGAGTGCCTTCAGGTTCTGGATCTGCAGGAGCCGCACCAGATCGGCCTCGGTGTAGAGCCGGTAGTCGCCCCACGACCGCTCGGACGCGCTGAGCAGCCCGAGGTCGTCGTAGTGCCGCAGCGTCCTCCGGGTGAGCCCGGTGCGCTCCGCGACCTCCCCGATCCGCCAGGTGCGAGCCATCCGCCCAGCCTAGAGCCAGCACCAGGCGGAGTCCGTCCGCCAATTCAGCGGTGCCCGTCGCACCCACGTCTGCTACCGAAACCGGTAATTTCGGCAGCAAACGCGAAGCTGGGTAGGGATCGGTCGACCGGCTGAGGGCATCGGGTCGGCGTAGCAACTAGGCGGCCTCGTCCTCGTCCACCATCGCGGCGGCGAACTGGGACTGGTAGAGCCGGTAGTAGTGGCCCTTCGCGGCGAGCAGTTCGGTGTGCGAGCCGTGCTCGACGATGGCACCGTCCTCCATCACCAGGATCACGTCCGCGTCCCGGATCGTCGACAGCCGGTGGGCGATCACGAACGAGGTGCGGTCGGCCCGCAGCTTGCCCATCGCGCGCTGCACCAGCAGCTCGGTGCGGGTGTCCACCGAGGAGGTGGCCTCGTCCAGGATCAGCAGCGACGGGTCCGAAAGGAAGGCCCGCGCGATCGTGATCAGCTGCTTCTCGCCGGCCGACAGATTGGACGCCTCGTCGTTGATCACCGTGTCGTAGCCGTCCGGCAGCGAACGCACGAACCGGTCGACGTAGGTGGCCTTCGCCGCGGCGACGATCTCCTCCTCGGTTGCCCCTCGCCGGCCGTACGCGATGTTGTCGCGAATCGTGCCGCCGAACAGCCAGGTGTCCTGTAGCACCATGCCGATCTGGTCGCGCAGGTCGTGCCGCGGCACGCTGGTGATGTCCACCCCGTCCAGGGTGATCCGGCCGGCGTTCAGGTCGTAGAAGCGCAGGATCAGGTTCACCAGGGTCGTCTTGCCTGCCCCCGTCGGACCCACGATCGCCACGGTGTGTCCCGGCTCGGCGACCAGGTTCAGGTCGGTGATCAGCGGACGCTCAGGGGTGTAGCTGAAGTCCACATGCTCGAACTCCACCCGTCCGGTGACCACCTCGCTGAGCTTGCCGGACGCGTCCGCGGGCTCCTCTTCTGCGTCCAGCACCTCGAACACGCGCTCGGCGGACGCGACGCCCGACTGCAGCAGGTTCGCCATGGACGCCAGCTGCGTGATCGGGTGGGTGAACATCCGGGAGTACTGGATGAACGCCTGCACCGCGCCGATGTTCAGCCCGCCGGTGGCCACCATCAGGCCGCCGACGACTGCGATCACGACGTAGTTCAGGTTCCCGATGAAGAACATCACCGGCATGATGATCCCGGAGATGAACTGCGCACCGAACGCGGCCGAGTACAGCTCGTCGTTCTTCTTGTTGAACTGGGCCTGCACCTCGCGGCGGCGGCCGAACACCTTCACCAGGTCGTGACCCGTGTAGGCCTCCTCGATCTGGCTGTTCAGCTCGCCGGTCGACTTCCAGGTCTGCGCGAAGAGCTTCTGCGAGCGCTTGCCGATCATCACGGTCAGGGCCATCGCGATCGGGATGGTGATCAGCGAGATCACCGCCAGGATCGGCGAGACCACGAACATCATCACGACCACGCCGATCAGCGTGAACAGGTTCGACAGGATCTGCGCCAGCGTCTGCTGCAGGGTCTGCGCGATGTTGTCCACGTCGTTGGTCACCCGGCTGAGCAGTTCGCCGCGCGGCTGGCCGTCGAAGTAGCGCAGCGGCAGCCTGGCCAGCTTCTGGCTGACCTCCTGGCGCATCCGGTACACCGAGCGCTGCACGATGCCGTTGATCATCCAGCCGGACGCCCACGAGAGCAGGAAGAACATCACGTAGAGCGCCAGCGCGAGCAGCAGGACGCGTCCGACCGCGCCGAAGTCGATCGCGGTCTGGTTGAGCACGTGCGCGGAGAAGATCAGGTCGGTGGCCTGGCCGAGGATGACCGGGCCCACCGCGTTGCCGATGGTGGCGAAGATCGTCATCACGATCACCCCGATGATCATCGCGATCTCCGGACGCAGGTGGCCGAGCAGGCGCTTCATGGACGGTCCGAACGACACCGCCTTCTCGCCGCTGCCGCCGCCCGGGCCGTGGCCCATCGGGCCGCCGCCGCGCTGCGGACCGTACTTCGGTCGCTCGTTGGCCTTCGTCGGCGCCTCCGGGGGAGCTTCCACGGCGACTGCCGGCTCGGGAGCGCTGGTGGACACGGTGGTCGGTTCCGGGGTTGTGGTCATGCTGCCGCCTCCGTGCTGCTGAACTGGCTCTCGACGATCTCGGCGTAGGTGGGGCAGGCGTCGAGCAACTCGTCGTGGGCGCCCACCCCGACGATCCGGCCGTCGTCGAGGACGATGATCTGCTCCGCCTCGCGAATGGTGGAGACCCGCTGGGCGACCACCACTACGGCCGCCCGTTCGGTCTCCGGACGCAGCGCTGCGCGCAGGGCCGCGTCCGTCGCCACGTCGAGAGCTGAGAACGAGTCGTCGAAGACGAAGATCTCCGGACGACGCACCAGGGCGCGCGCGATCGCCAGGCGTTGCCGCTGGCCACCGGAGACGTTGGTGCCGCCCTGCGCGATCCGGGAGTCCAGACCGTCCGGCATCTTCTCGACGAAGTCCCTTGCCTGGGCCACTTCGAGGGCGTGCCAGAGCTGCTCGTCGGTCGCCTCCGGGTCGCCGAGGCGAAGATTGGACGCGACCGTCCCGCTGAACAGGTAGGGCTTCTGCGGGACCAGCCCGATTCGGCTCCAGAGCAGGTCGGGATCGAGCTCGCGCACGTCCACCCCATCCACTGAAACGTTGCCTTCGGTGGCATCGAAGAGACGCGGGATCAGGTTCACCATGGTCGACTTACCCGAGCCGGTCGAACCGATGATCGCGGTGGTCTCGCCTGGCCGGACGACAAAGCTGATGTCGCTCAGCACCGGCGACTCGGCACCGGGATAGGCGAAGCTGACGTCGCGGAACTCGACCTCGCCGTGCCGGGCGAGTTCGGTCACCGGATGCTCGGCGGGAACGACCGAGGAGGACGTGTCCAGCACCTCATTGATGCGTCCGGCCGAGACCGCTGCGCGCGGGCCGATCATCAGCATCATCGTGGCCATCATCACGCTCATCAGGATCTGGGCCAGATAGGCGAGGTAGGCGGTCAGCTGGCCGACCTGGAGGTGGCCTTCGGCGATTCGGAAGGCACCGAACCACACCACCGCCACGCTGGACAGGTTCATCACGAAGAAGACGGACGGGAACATGGTCATCATTCGCCGGCCGACCGCGGTCGCGGTGGTGGCCAGGTCGTGGTTGGCCCGGTCGAAGCGCTCGGACTCGGTTGGTTCCCGGACAAAGGCGCGGATCACCCGCAGGCCGGAGATCTGCTCGCGCAGCACCCGGTTGAGGGTGTCGATGCGGATCTGCATGCTCTTGAACAACGGGGTCATCTGGCTGACCAGCACGCCGATGATCGCGGCGAGCACGGCCACCGCGACGACGATCAGCCAACTCAGGCCGACATCCTCGCGCAGTGCCATCACGATGCCGCCGATCATCATCAGGGGTGCGCTGACGATCATGGTCGCGGTCATCAGCACGACCATCTGCACCTGCTGGACGTCATTGGTATTGCGGGTGATCAGCGTGGGCGCGCCGAAGTGGTTGACCTCCTTGGCCGAGAACGACAGGGCCCGGTCGAAGATGGCGCTGCGCACGTCGCGGCCGAAGCCCATCGCCGCACGTGCACCGAACCAGGTGGCGCCGATCTGGCCGGCGATCTGCACCAGGCTGACGGCGAGCATCACGCCGCCGAGGGTCCAGATGATGGCGGTGTTGCCGGTGGCCACACCCTCGTCGATGATCGAGGCATTGAGGCTGGGCAGGAAGAGCGCGGCCATCGCCTGCAGCAGCTGCAACAGCAGCACCGCGACGAATGGCCAGACATATGGACGCAGGAAGCGTCGCAGTAGGCGGAACATCTATCCCCTTCTGGCGATGCCGTGGAGCACGGTATCGGCTAGTTCTTCGGGTTGGCGCAATGGATGGTCGTTCGACAGCGAGAAGCTGGTGGCGAACGAGAGTGCGGACAGTACCTGAGCGGCGAACACAGTCGGCACGGCGAACTGGTCGGCGTAGGGTTCGAGCGCTGCGGCGACTGCCGCGGTGAGCTGGGCTCGGCTGTCCTTGGCGTGCATCGGCGGTGGTGGTGGCCAGGGTGGGCGGTGTCCGTCCAATGATCCCTGAGCTCTACCCGACGATCCCGGAGCCTCAGCCAACGATCCCTGAGCCCGACGAAGGGTGTCCGGGCCGGTCGCGCTTGTTGAAGCCGGATGGAACAGATGCGCGAACAGCGACCGCGTGCGTTCGATCTCGCTGCGCAGGATTTCGACGACAGCCGCAACCCGGGCTTCGACCGGTTGGGACGCAGGCAGTCCGGTCAGCCTGGCCATGGCGGCGTCCGGCGCGAGTGCGGCGTGAATGGTGGCGTGGATCAGTTCCTGCTTGGTTTCGAAGACCCGGAAGATGGTGCCTTCGGCGACCCCGGCGGCGGAGGCGATCTCGCGCGTGCTCACCTCGGTGCCCTGTGCGAGTAGCAGCGGCAAGGTGGCATCGATGATGGCCTGACGGCGAACTTCCGGTGCCATTGGCGTAGCTCTGCTCACCCGCACAGCGTAATGAGTGAGCGCTCACTCATCAAGTCGAGGGAGCCAAACTACCCAGGCTGGTCCGCAATGTGGACGCACCGGGCCCCTGCCGGCTGCCTCCGGAAAGCGGTGCGGTGTAGGCATTTGGCGAGCTGACCGTCCCAATTCCCAACTTGATCCGAATCAATTGTTCGCGCATTTGGGTTGCGCCAAAGCAATTATGGATTTCAATAGTCAAGTGTTGTGTCTTCGCTTAGGAGAGCATTCGCGGGCATTCGGAACACTGGCTTTCCCCGGGGGCGGCGGGCCATGCGGCCGTCGAGGTCGACTGTAAAACAACAGTTCGCTCACTTTCTCGGCGGCTGAGCAGCGGACTGGAATTCAAGGCTCTAGGCTGCAACGGTGCGAGCACACCACCTACCCCTGCTCACGACCGTTTCCGCACCGACCGTTCACTCCGACTACGCCGTGGTCGCGGTCACGCGTCCGGACTTTGCGGCGGACGCGTACGTCGGCCAGCTTTGGCGCGTCCCCGTAGACGGCCGTCCGGCCCGCCGGATCACGCGCGGCTTCGTGGACACTTCGCCGAAGCTGTCGCCGGACGGAAGCCTGTTGGCGTTCCTCCGGGGCTCTGCGGAAGCCCCACCCCAACTGGCGCTCGTGCCGGCTGACGGCGGCGAGCCGATGGTGATCACCGACGCCGAACTCGGCGTCCGCGAGTTCGCTTTCAGCCCGGACGGGAAGCGGCTGGCCTTCATCGCCCAGGTGCCCGAGCCCGGGCGCTACGGCACGGTAAAAGATGTGGGTCCCGGCAGGGAGGACCCGCGGCACATCACCACTGTGCAGTTCCAGCTGAACGGGGTCGGCTACACCGTGGATCGGCGGGCGCACGTGTTCGTGGTCGACGTGCCCGACCCCTACGGCGAGCCCCCGGTCAAGCCGATCGGTAACGCGGCCAAGGCGGACGTCGACTTCGTCGCCGTTCCGGTCGCCACTCAGCTTTCGTCGGGTGATTTCGACCACCACGCTCCGACCTGGGACGGGGACACCGTCATCGTTGTGGCCGCACGGCACGAAACCCGCGATGGCGATCTTCGCGAAGACCTCTATCGTTTCGAGTCGCCGGACGCCGCTCCGGTGCGGCTGACCGCGGCGGAGAGCACGGTGGGCGTGATCGGCTCACCGGTCGTGGTTGGTGATGAGATGTTCTTCATCGGCGGCGACCTTGGGGCGAGCGGGCTCGACTTCTTCGGCCACAACCCGGGTGTGTTCGCTATCCCGCGCTCCGGTGGCTCGGCCCGCCGGTTGACCGCTGCGGACTCGGTGCATGTCGACGGTCAGTTGGTGGCCGACGGCGACGGCGTACTGGCGGTGAACCTCGTCCGCGGAGTGGGTCGAGCGATCCGCGTGGCCGCTTCCGGAATGGTTGAGCTTGACGGATCGATGGCTGAGCTTGACGAAGCCTCGGTGCTCGCCATCGGTGCCGCAGCCGGCCGCCGAATGGCCGTGGTCGCGTCCGCGGACAGCCCGGGTGAGCTGGTCGACCTGGCCCGTCCGGACGTGCCGTTGACCGATTTCGCTGCCGCGCTGCGGGCGGCGTCCGCACCGCTGCGGCCAGTCGAACTGGAGGCCAAGTCCGCGGACGGCTATCCGGTGCACGGCTGGGTGTTCGCCCCGCCCACGAGCGGCCCGCACCCGGTGCTGCTGATGATCCACGGCGGCCCGTTCAGCGCTTACGGACCGACGTTCTTCGACGAGGCGCAGGTGCTGGCGGAGGCCGGCTACGCGGTGTTGATGTGCAATCCGCGTGGTTCAACGTCCTACGGTGAAGCACACGCGGCTGCCATCAAGCACGACTTCGGCAACCTGGACGCGGCCGACGTGCTGGCCTTCCTCGACCACGCCCTGGCGACCGTGTCCGGCCTGGACGCCGATCGCGTGGGCATCATGGGCGGCTCGTACGGCGGCTACCTGACCGCCTGGCTGATCGCGAATGAGCACCGCTTCGCCGCCGCGATCGTCGAGCGGGCCTATCTCGACCCGAAGACGTTCGTCGGCGCGTCCGACATCGGCTGGTACTTCCCGGCCGCGATCCACGGCGAGGATGTCCGTTCGCCGCTGCTGGTGGTCGACCAGGTGCGCACGCCCACGCTGGTGATCCACTCGGAGAACGATCTGCGCTGCCCGCTGGCGGTGGCGCTGCGCTACTACACCGAACTCAAACAGCGCGGTGTGGACGCGGAGTTGCTGGTGTTCCCTGGTGAGAACCACGAACTCTCCCGAAGCGGAAGCCCGCTCCATCGCAAGGCGAGGTTCGAGCACATCCTGCGCTGGTGGGATCGGCACCTGCCGGTGGTTTCTGCCTAGCGCCGAGACTGGGGCTGAGCGCGGCGGCGAGCGTCCGGGCGGAATCGGTAACCTATCCCGGTGACTGAGCCGACCTCCGCGAACCCGTCCCTGTCTGAGCAGGAGCAGGTGCGCCATGATAAGCGCGCTCGGCTGCTCGCCGAGGGGGTCGCGCCGTACCCGATCGAGGTGCCACGGACGCACACCGCTGCCCAGGTGCACGCCCAGTGGAGCCACCTGGTGGCTGGCGACGAGACCGCGGATGTGGTGAGCGTCAGCGGACGGGTCGTGTTCATCCGTAACACCGGCAAGCTCTGCTTCGCGACCGTCCAGGACGGGTTCACCCAGGCCGACTCCGGCGTCCGGCTGCAGGTGATGCTGTCGCTGGCCGAGGTCGGTCAAGAACGCCTGGACGCGTGGAAGGCCGACGTCGACCTTGGCGACTTCGTCTCGGTGACCGGCCGGGTGATCTCGTCCAAGCGCGGCGAACTGTCGGTACTGGCTACCGCCTGGACGCTGGCCAGCAAGGCGCTGCGTCCGCTGCCGACGCTGCACAAGGAGCTCGGCGAGGAGACCCGCGTCCGGCAGCGCTACGCCGACCTGGTCGCCCGTCCGGAGGCCCGGGACATGGTGCGCACCCGCGCTCTGGTGACTCGCAGCATCCGCGAGACTCTGCACGCCGACGGCTATCTCGAGATCGAGACCCCGGTGCTGCAGCTGGTGCACGGCGGTGCGGCCGCGCGTCCGTTCCAGACGCACCTGAACGCGTTCGACATCGACATGACCCTGCGGATCGCCCTTGAGCTCTTCCTGAAGCGGGCGATGGTCGGCGGCGCCGACCGCGTCTACGAGATCGGTCGGATCTTCCGCAACGAGGGCATCGACTCCTCGCATTCGGCGGAGTTCACCATGCTGGAGGCCTACCAGGCGTGGGGTGACCAGAAGTCGATCGCCGACCTCACCCAGCAGATGATCGTCAAC
>Ga0116179_1001433_pt1 | contig 17886 bp, 21 predicted proteins | sample AD_UKC071_MetaG_FD_89751 | JGI IMG/M metagenome (GOLD analysis project Ga0116179, IMG submission 89751) | Active sludge microbial communities of municipal wastewater-treating anaerobic digesters from USA - AD_UKC071_MetaG | ecosystem: Engineered > Bioreactor > Anaerobic > Digestate | place: USA...
ACCGCCGCGCAGGTCCCAGGTGACGACCTCGACGCCGTCTGTACGGAGCCGCGCTGCGATCGCCTCACCCAGGCCACTGGCTCCTCCGGTCACCACTGCACGCTTCATCGGGGGTCTCACTTCCTTGGGTCAATGTGGGTCTTCGGGGCCCCTCCCGTACGGACGGTCCCACTCAGAACGGGACCGGCGTCGGCCAAGCCGACCACCGCCCCGATGAGTGGACGCGGATCGACCGCTCCGCTCGCGTACGCCTCGATGGCCGGGTCGAGACCGGCCGAACCGCCGAGGACGCCGACCAGCGTCACATCCTTGAGCACCGCCGTTCGCGTGTCGACCACGCTCGCCGTTCGCGACAGCCCGATCGAGACGACCCGACCACCGGGCTCAACCAGTTCCACGGCTCGGGCGGGCATGAAGTCGGCCGTCGACGCGTCCACGACGGCGTGCCATGGCACGACTGGCAGCGTGTCGGCCGTCCAGACGTCAAAGCCGAGGCCGGCGGCGAACTCCGTACGCCCTGGCTCACCCACCAGCTGAACCTCGACACCCGACGCCCGCAGGAACAGCGCCACGAGCAGTCCGATCGTGCCCGGTCCGCAGACGAGGGCACGCTGCCCCTCGCCGACCGACGCAGCCGTCGCGGCCCGCCAGGCGTTCCCGCCCGGCTCGACCATCGCCCCGGCAGCGTCGTCCACGGAGTCCGGCAGCACGTGGAGCGACGTGGCCGGTACGGCGATCTGCTCGGCCAACGCCCCCGCTCGACCGAGGCTGATCCCCACCTCGACCAGCCGCTCGCAGACGTGGTGCTTGCCGGCCCAGCAGCGCTCACAGGTACCGCACCCGAGCATTGTGTCGCCCACGACCCGCCGGCCCAGCCACCACGGGTCGACGCCCTCCCCCAGCGCTACCACCCGGCCGCACCATTCGTGGCCCAGCCGCATGGGGTAGGACGAGCGCCCAGAAGCGAGGTACTGCATCTCGCCGGTGTAGAACTCCAGGTCCGTACCGCAGACGCCCACGCGGGCCACGTCGACCACGACCTCGCCCGGCGCGGCGGCAGGAGGGTCCACCACCTGGACCCCGCCCGTACGAGGAGCCGTGACGACGTACGCCCTCATCGCGCGCTCATCGCGGGCCGAGAACCTCCTGGCGCTGGCTGCCCAGTCCGTCGATGCCGAGTTCCATCACGTCGCCCGCGGCAAGGAAGACCGGCTCGGGCTTGATGCCCATGCCGACGCCGGGCGGGGTGCCGGTATTGATCAGGTCGCCGGGCTCCAGCACCATGAACTGGCTCAGGTAGTGCACGACGAAGTACGGGTCGAAGATCATCGTCGACGTTGAACCGTCCTGGCGGCGCGTTCCGTTGACATCGAGCCACATGCCCAGGTTCATCACGTCGTCGACCTCGTCGGCCGTCACCAGCCACGGGCCGCAGGGGTTGAACGTCTCGGCCGACTTGCCCTTGCTCCACTGCCCACCGCGCTCGATCTGGAACGCCCGCTCGGAGACGTCGTTGACGACGGTCCAGCCGGCGATGGCGTCGCGGGCGTCGTCGACGGAGTCGAGGTACGAGCACCGCTTCCCGATCACCACACCGAGCTCGACCTCCCAGTCGGTCTTGGTGGAGTTCCTCGGGATCCGGACCTGGTCGTACGGACCGATCAGGGTGTTTGGCGACTTCGTGAACAGGATCGGCTCGGCCGGCACCTTCTGGCCGGTCTCGGCCGCGTGATCGGAGTAGTTCAGGCCGATGCAGAGGATCTGGTGCGGGCGAGCGATCGGGGCGCCGATCCGCTGGTCGCCGATCTCGCTGGTCTGGCCGCGCGCTGCCCGCTGCTCGACGATCGGACGGATCCGGTCAAGACCGCCGGAGCCGAAGAACTCCTCGTTGAAGTCGGCGGTCACGTCGGCCAGGTCGACGTAGGTCCCCTCGCCAACCAGCGCGCCAGGCCTCTCAGCGCCCGGCTCTCCGATGCGGATCAGCTTCATGGTTCGTCCTCTCAGCAGTCAGTTCGTCACTCGTGGTGCTGCCAGTCTGTCGGCTCGGAGCGGGACGTGCCGGGTTTGGGGCTGAAGCTCCGGGTATCTGGGGCAATGCGGGGACTCCGTCCGTACGACGAGGCAGTTACCACGACGCGCACGCGCTCGATGCTATCGACCATTCCATTAGCCAGAGAGATTTTCTGAAGGTTGGTAAAGCCCCTGGCCAGCCCTCTCGCCCCGCTCATGGATCTCCACCCCAACAACCACACGCAACCTCGATGCCGAGCAGAAACGGCACATCCGAGCGGACTCTCAATCAGGTCAGTCCAGAACCGCTGGAGCCCCCACAGTAGGCCAGCCTCGCTGCCTCGCCCGGTACGCCGCCGCGTGGGCCCGGTTCGCGCACGCCGTGTCACAGAACTTGCGGCTGCGATTCTTGGAGAGGTCGACCAACAATCCCGTCACCGCCCGCCGGCCGAGGGCCGTCCACACTCCCTGGATCCGAGGACGACCCACCCGCTGGATGGGCGGGCGCGGTGACCCCCTGGCCGCCTCTCCCAGGCTGCGCCCGACAGGCAGGCCCCGTCCGGTCAACACCGACGCGCCGGACTAGGTTTGCCCCATGGAGAACCCGTTCCGCCCCGAGCTGTGGCGACCGGTCGAGGGCTTCGACTTCACCGACATCACCTACCACCGCGCCATCGACGTGCCCGCCGTGCGAGTCGCGTTCAACCGGCCAGAGGTACGGAACGCGTTCCGCCCCCACACCGTCGACGAGCTGTACACCGCCCTGGAGCATGCCCGTACCTCCTCCGATGTTGGCTGCATCCTGCTGACCGGCAACGGCCCGTCGGCCAAGGACGGCGGCTGGGCGTTCTGCTCCGGCGGTGACCAACGAATCCGGGGCAGGGCCGGCTACCAGTACGCCGAGGGTGAGACTGCCGAGGCTGTGGACCCGGCCAAGCTCGGTCGCCTCCACATCCTCGAGGTTCAGCGCCTGATCCGGTTCATGCCGAAGCCGGTGATCGCACTGGTCAACGGCTGGGCAGCAGGCGGCGGGCACTCGCTGCACGTGGTCTGCGACCTCACCCTCGCCTCCGCTGAACACGCCCAGTTCAAGCAGACTGACGCTGACGTGGGCTCGTTCGACGCGGGCTACGGCTCCGCCTACCTCGCCCGCCAGGTCGGCCAGAAGGCCGCCCGCGAGATCTTCTTCCTCGGCCGCACGTACGACGCGGCGCAAGCCGTCGCGTGGGGTACGGCCAACGCCTCCGTCCCGCACGCTGACCTGGAGGACGTGGGCCTGGAGTGGGCTGCTGAGATCTGCCGCAAGTCCCCCACCGCGATCCGCATGCTGAAGTACGCCTTCAACGCGGTCGACGATGGCCTGGTTGGCCAGCAGATCTTCGCTGGCGAGACCACCCGCCTGGCGTACATGACCGACGAGGCGGTCGAGGGCCGCGACAGCTTCCTGGAGAAGCGCGATCCGGACTGGTCAAAGTTCCCGTACTACTACTGACCTCGGCCGAACCCGGCCACAGCAGGCCAACGTGAGGCCCTCGCGCCGGTCAGGAGCTTGTCGAGGGCCGTGCTGTGTGGGTGTGCGATAGGCACAGTCCCGGGCAACCTCAGATAGGTGCTCCCCGGGGCTATCTGTATCGCAGAGCTACGCCTCACGCCGCCACCCCCAAGGCGAAGTCGACTCGTCGACGCCGGCTCGGGTCCCTTCAGTCCTTCATCTGTGCGTAGAAGTCGCGCATGATCTGGGCGATCCGCTCGCCGTCCCATTCCTGCGAGCTGGAGAAGGTCAGCCAGCCGCCGTCGATCTGCTTGTGGCACAGCTGCGGGTTGGTGACGACGTTGAAGCAGACGATGCCCGGCTCATAGGTCCGCGTGTTCTCGGGCTTCTGGCGCTTGGCAGCCTCGGCCAGGTCGGCTGAGCTCTCGTTCAGCACGATGGTGAAGGTCCGGCCCGACGAGTCCTTGTAGAAGGCCGAGCCCGGGCGCTCGGTCACCGTGAGCACCCGGGTGTTCCGGTCGCCGAACGCGTTCGGGAACGTCTGCCCGGTCACCGGCTTGAGCTTTGATGCCGTCGCTGAGCCGGGCCCAGCCACCAGCCCACAGCCCCCGCTGAGCGCAATCATGATCACCGCAGCCACCACCTGGCTCACCAGTCGTCGCGTACGGGACGTACGCCCACCCACCCCAGTCATTGTCACGATCTGCCTCACCTTCGTGCGCCGCTGTCGACGAGACTAACGTCGGACCGACTGGCCCGACGCCACCCGTCGAAGGCGGTTCCGGCTGTTCCGTCTGACCCCGCCAGCGGGTAGAAAGGACTGGTCTGTATGCCGGCAACGAGGAGCGACTGGTGACATCGTTGAGCGACTGGTTGGGCACCTCCGATCAATCCGGGGTGTCGATGATGGGCCTCGACGGTCATGACCTCGAGAGCCAGACCCTCGCCATGACCCGGCGCGCTGAGCAGCTCCAGACCGAGAGCGAGCTTCTCGACGACCAGCTCGGCGACCTGTCGAAGCTCGTGAAGGATGGCGTCGGTGAGGGGACGGCGGAGCGCGGCGCCGTGACCGTACGGGTCGATGCCAACCATCGGGTCACTGACATCCAACTCACCCCCAAGGCGATCCATCTCGGATCCACCGAGCGCCTCCGCAAGGCTCTGCTCGACGCCCTTGATGCCGCGTGCGACGACATCAGCGGCCAGCTCGAAGAGGTCACCGGGATCAAGGGTCCTTTCTCACCTCTCGACTCGTTCATCGAGTCCATCCCCGAAGTCGCAGCCGTTCTCCCTGAGGACCTGCGTCGCCCACCGAAGAAGCCCCGCCCCGAGCAGGCGGCAGCCGCGAACGCTGACCAGGAGAACGACGCATGATCGAGCTGAAGATCACCGATGCCGCCCAGATGGAGTCCGCGGGCAACGGGTTCAGCCAGGCGGCCGGCCAGGCCAACGCTGGAATGAAGGCAGCCATCACAGAGATCGACGGCTTGGGCGGCTGCTGGGGTGGCGACCCGTCCGGCCAGGCGTTCTGGTCGGCATACCGTGCCGGGGCAACGACGGTGGCCGCCAACGCGTCGCAGGTTGGGCCACAGTTGGAGTCGCTCGGCGAGAACACCATGGCCACCCTGCGCATGTACCAGGACAACGAGGCTGAGGGTGCTCAGCTGTCGGATGGGATCTACGTATGATCACCGAGTTCAAGCACTTCCTGATTCCTGGTTGGGTCGCGGCTGGCAAGTTCCCCGACGCCAACGAGGACAAGCTGAAGGACCTCGCCGAGGCGTGGCGCAGCATCTCCGACCACTCACAGCAGGCGGAGACCAGCGTCGGCCAGGAGGCGTCGAAGTTGTTCACGACCTGGACGGGAGACGCGGCCACCTCCGCCCAGTCCCAGGTTTCGACGGTGCAGAAGTGGATCGTCTCCATCGAGGCCAGCGGCGAGGTCATGGAGCGCGGCACGCTGCAAGCGGTCGCGTACGTAATCAACACCAAGACCGCGATCAACAACATCCTCCAAGCGCTGGCCAACGCGACCAAGAAGTCGATCGCGGCTGGCCTGCTGAACCCGCTCGACGCCCCGCGCCTCGCTGCCGAGGTCACCATGATGCAGACGTGGGCGCGGACTCAGATCAGCCGCTACTACGACGCTTTGACGAACATGCTCGGGTCCATCAGCTTCAAGGCCGACGTGCAGCCTGACGTGCGCACCACCGCCTCAGGGGGCGGCGGAACGGGCGGTACCGCTGGCGGGGCCACGGGCGGCGGCGCGATCAACGTCACCCAGGTCTCCAACCTGTCCGGATCCACGCAGCCTCCGCTGGTGCCGGCCACCGTGAAGCCCGACGGCACCCCGATCGCCGAGGAGGAGATCAAGGAAAGGCTGCCGACCGGCGAAGTGGTCCTCCACGACGGCACGGTCATCCCCCCACAGCCCGCCGCCCCCGATACCGAGGCAGCCGGCGCACCGCCGACCACACCGGCGACCGACCCCGCCGACCCCACCCTCCCTATCGCTCAGGCAGGTGCTGCGGCCGGCGCGGTCACGCTCCCGTGGAGCACCGGCTTGGCCCAGGTGAAGAACCCCGACTCCGTGCCCAAGGAGGAGGAGGTCGGCGGCGACAAGAACGACGAGGTCGTCGAGGACGCCGCCGAGAAACTCAAGAAGGAGATCGAGGAAGTCCCCGAGGGCCTCGACGAGCAGATCCAGAGCGGTGCTGCGGCGGGCCAGCAGACCCAGCAGCAGGTGCAGGAGATCCAGCAGAACATCGCCACCGGCTCCGGCGAGGCCCAGCAGGGCCGCGACGGCGTGCAGCAAGCCAGGCAGGATGTTCAGCAGGGCGCCCAGCAGGTGAGCTACCAGTCGCTGCCCGACCAGGTGAGGTATGACCAGACCGGCTACACCCCGCCCGAGCCTGTACGGCCGCCAGTCGACCCCACGCCTGCCAATCCCGGCCCCAGCGGCCCCACTCACAACCCGCCGCCGGTCTACAACGGTGGTGGCGGGGACCTGCCCTCAACCGGTCCATCAGCTGGCCACTCCGCCCCCAACAGCGGCACCTTCGGAACGACTGAGGACCCCACCCAGGGAACCTCGACCGGCATGGGCACCAGCCACGGGTCCAGTGGTACGACCACGTCACTCTCGGGCAGCGGGAACCCTGGCGGCTCCGGGACTGGCTCGTCGTACAACTCCGGCGGCGGCTCCGGGACTGGCTCGTCGTACAACTCCGGCGGCAGCTCCGGTTCTGGTACAGGCGGGCTACCCCCCGTCAACACCGGCACGGGCGCGGCGGGCGTGTCGGCACCCGTGGCGCCCATGCCCGTCAGCAGCATGCCGCCAGGCGGAGCCATGCCCGGCGGTGGATTCGGTGGCCCGCCGATGGGTGGTGGCTCGTACGGCAGCACGCCCCTGCTTGGCGGTTCTGGTTTCGGTGGCCCGAGCGCGGCTCCTTCGGTCGGTGTCGGCGGACTCGGCGCGCCCGCTGCTCCTGCCGCACCGGTGGGTCCAGCCCCTGCTGCCGGAGGCGGAATTCCGGCTGCCCCTGCAGCCCCGGCGGCTTCCGGCGTGATGGGTGGTGGCACGCCTGGCGGCATCCCGGCGGCGGGTGTCGGGTCCACGGGCGGCGCACCGGCCGCTCCCGGCGCTGCTGCTGTGGCAGCCCCAGGCACCGGTGCACCCGGCTCCAACCCAGGCGGCGCGCAGCCCGGAGCGGTGGTCGCCCAGCCCAGTGCGATCGGACCGGCTCAGCCGGGTCAGCCAGGGTCGAGTTCTGGAACGGGAACATCGTCAGGATCGGCCGCAGGGGCCGGTGCTGGACGCGCCGACACGGGCGCTGGTCTCAGCCCCACCGAGGCAGCGGTCACCGTGGCTGCCGCCATCGCGACGCTCGGGCTGGCCGGTGCCGCGGCGATGCACTTCTCCCACCTGTGGAGCGATCTGCGAGCCAACCCGATCGTGCAGCCCCGCAACGGCGGCCTGCTGCCGACCCAGTTCGGCCCCACCGACCAGCAGTCGGCGATGCTACCGGCGGGCCTGAGTGGTGCGTACCAGAAGGTGCTCCTGCCCGGTGAGGCCGAGGCGCTGATGGACGGGCAGATCACGACGTTGCGCGGCATCGTGAACCCGCTCGACCAGGTGGCTCATCTGACCACGCCCGAGGAGCTGTACGCCGTTCTTGGGCTGGGCTTCGCCATTCAGGGCCGGGCTGGAGCCGACTCGCTCGCCTTCAGTCGTGACGCCGACACCATCGAGGTGCTCCGGTTCGCCGGCCTGCGCATGGAGGACCTGATCACCCCCGTCGAGGCCGACGTCACGCTGCCCGCCAACACGGTCCCATTGCCGCTGGTCCGCCATCACGCACGGCCGTGGAACGGTACGGGTGAAGCTCCCGGCTCGACCTCCACCGAACCGATCGACGAGCACGAGATCCTCGGCTACGCCGCGGTACCACTGCCCCATCTCGCAGAGATCTGGCGGCTGCACGCGGATGGGACGGCCGAGTACGTTTCCACTTACAACGCCCGCAACGCGTCGTGGGTGGGCTCGACTTCGCCGGCACGGCCTGCCGGGGAGAGGATCGAGAACGGCGCCTTCGCCACGCTGTCAGATGGCAACGTCTTCGAGATCGTGCCGCTGTCGGACCAGTTCACGATCCTGGTGGCTCGCGGCCAGGCCCCAGAGGGGTTCCTGCCGGCGCAGGACGGCACCTCTCGGATCCAGGTTGCCAACGAGCACATCGCCTCGGTCCGCGGGGTCACCACCATCGGTCTGTGGCAGGGCCAGCCGGTCCAGCTGCTTGAGCGGTCGGGCGGCTCGACGCTGGTCGACTACGCCGGCGATGATCCGCACAGCGCCGCCATGGCTGGCTTCGTCCAGGTGAACCAGGGCCAGTGGCAGACGCGCTGGGTGCCCCAGGCTGAGCTGAGCGGCGTGCAGACGCTGGAGCGGTCGTACGCCATGGCTGCGGCCGCGGGTCCCGCGATCCCTCAGTCGCCTAGTCCGGCCCCAGAGTTCGGCTTCGAGGGTACGAACGCCCAGTTCGACCACGCCCGCGCCTGAGCCCTGCCTCACACGCTCCCTGAGCGGACCTCGGTCCCTGATCTTGTCGAAGGGTCGCTGATCCCACTCGAATAGCCCTTCGACAGGCTCAGGGACCGGAGGGGCACCGTCGGCAGGGTCACGCCTGGAACCACCCTCTCGTGTCGGTCAGAGCAGCGCCAGCGCCCGGTCCGGGAAGTTGGTGATGATCGCGTCGACGTCGAGGTCGATGACGCGCCGCAGGTCGTCGGCGTCGTTGACGGTCCACGGGTTGACGGTCAGCCCCAGTTCCTTGGCGCGGGCGACGAGCTTGGGGACGTACCTGAGGTACTGGTGCGGCGGGTTGATGCCGGACACGTGGAGGGTCTGGGCGTAGCGCCACGGGCGGAATAGCGGCTCACCGAACAGCATGGCGGTCGGCACCGTCGTACCCAGCTCGTGCAGCTTCACCAGGCTGATGTGGTTGAAGGTCGACAGCAGTACCCGGTTCTGCATACCCGCAGCGTCGACCAGCGCGAGCACCTTCTCCTCCATGCCGTGGTACGGCATCACGCTGTTCTTCAGCTCGACGTTCACGACCATGTCGGTGCCGGCGTACAGCTCGAAGACCTCGTCGAGGGTCGGGATGGTGGTACCCGCGAAGCCGGACATCCCGTTCGTTGCCTCGTACACCTTCAGCTCATCGAGCGTGCGGGTGCCGACCGGGCCGGCGCCGGTGGTCGTCCGGTCAAGGGTCTCGTCGTGGATGCAGACGAGCCGGCCGTCGGCCGTGAGCTGGACGTCGAGCTCCACACCGACCGCGCCCATCTCACGCGCCAGGTTGAAGGCGGGCAGGGTGTTCTCGGGCGCGTACGCGCTCGCTCCACGGTGACCCCAGACGTACGGCATGGCTCGGCTCCTTCGCAGACGGACGACAGCGCCCATCCTTGCGGACCCTCGTTGGTCATGTGTCCGCCCACCCCATATCGTGGCCGTATGTCGGAGCTGCGGGTTCATGGTCTCGGCGCGGCCGTGACGCTCCAGCCCCAGACTGACGCCGCCGCAGAGCTGCTGCCTGACGTGGAGACCGCCTGGGCGTGGTGCCTCGAGGTGCCCAATGACGTCGTCGACGCTGGCGAAGTCGCCATCCCTGATCACACCCTCGACGAGCGCGCCGGCACGATGCAGCGGCTGACCCAGAGCATCACCCAGTCCCTGATCCGGGCGCGCGCGGGCGAGCTGTTCCTCTTCCACGCCGCTGCGCTGTGCCACCCGCGCACCGGCGCAACGGTGATGGCGGTGGCACCGGGTGGTACGGGCAAGACCACCCTCGCCAAGACGTTGGGGACGACGTACGCCTACCTCTCCGACGAGACCACCGCGATCCTCGATGACGGGCGGATCATCCCGTACCCGAAGCCGCTCTCCCTGCGCGCGGCCGAGGGCCCGAAGATCGAGACCTCCCCCGTTCAGCTCGGCCTGCTGCGGGCATCGGTGGACCCCTGGTTGGCTGGAGTGATCCTGCTGACCCGTGACCCCAACGCGACCATCCCAGACGTGCTGGAACTGCCGCTGCTCGACGCCATGGCCGCCATGGCCCCAGAGTCGTCGTCGATGTCGAAGATGTCCCGGCCCCTGCACCGCCTTCGCGACCTGCTCGCACCGGTCGAACCCGTCCTTCGGGTCACCTACGCCGAGGCCAGCCAGCTCGACGAGCTGGTCGACCAGCTGATTGGTACGCCATGACCCGGTACGTCGCGACGCCTGCCATTGACGAGCTCCACACCGAGGACGGCGGCCTGGTGCTGCGGGAGGCGAACCTCGTCAGGCTGGGTCCGATCGGCTCGGTGATCCGTCAGGCGACCCACGACCCGGCATCGCTCACGCAACTGAACGACGCCCTGGTGTCACAGTTCGGCGTGCCCGACGGAGACTCGCTGGCGTTGACGCGGGATGCGGTCGACACCCTGGTCACCGAGGGGCTGCTGGTGGTCGCGGATGGATGACCACGTTCCGACGATCGTGCGGGTCCACCTGGCTCACGCCGTCGTGCAGGGGGTCGCGGACGACTGCGGCGCCGACATCCTGCACGTCAAGGGCCCGGCCGTCGACCCGCGCGTGTCTGATCGCCGCCGGCCCAGTACCGATGCCGACGTCGTCGTTCGCCCGGCCCACGTGAAAGCCCTGATGGCGGGGTTGGCCGCTCGGGGCTGGGACACCCGTACGACGTTCTCCACCGGCTCCGCGTTCGAGCACGCCGCGAGCCTGTGGCATGACCAGCTCGGCTGGGTCGACGTGCACCGCTTCTTCCCAGGTTTCGAGCTCGATGCTGCCGAGGCGTTCGACGTTCTCTGGCGTGATTCGTCGCCGGCGACGATCGCCCATCGGCCGTGCCGGGTGCCAAGCCTCGACGCGCAGCGTCTGCTGCTGCTCGTCCACGCTGCCCGCAGCCATCGCCCGCTCGACGTCGAGGCCGCGTGGGGCAGCAACCGCGATGCCACGATGGCGCTGGCCCGAGTTCTTCGCGCTGAGGTGGCCCTCGCCGCAGCCACCGGAAGCCTCGACGACTACGCCGACGAACCCACCTACCAACTGTGGCGGCACTTCTCGACGGGCGGCACGTCGCGGTTGGCCGAGTGGCGGGCGAGGATCAAGGCGGCGCCGACGAAGCGGGCGGCTGCGCTGCTGGCCGCACGGGCACTGCTGGTGAACACCGACCATCTGGCGATGCGGCTGGGGCACCGACCCACCCGCCGTGAGGTCGTGGAGGAGTACGGCCACCGGATCCGGGCAGCGGTCCGGGAGGGCGTCGCCCTGGTCCGGAGGCGGCGGCGATGAGGTACCGCGTGCCCGACACGGTCGCCTGGGTCGTCGGCGAGGACATCGGCTCCGACAACGGGGTCTACATCACGAGCATCCTGGACGGCCGTCCGTACGTGCTTCGCGACACGGCGCAGATGATCTGGCTCGTCGCTGCCGAGGGCGGCGATCTGGCGGTCGACGTCGAGGTGCCCGACGACCAGGACGCGGCTACCGTACAAGCACAGGTCAGCGACTTTGCAGCCCACCTCGTCTCGCTCGGGCTGTTGGAGGAGGTCACGTGAGCGATGTTCTGTTCATCTGTACGGCCAACATCTGCCGTTCCGCCTATGCCGAGCTGCGGTCGCCCTCGATCGCGCCGCAGTACTCGTACGGGAGCGCGGGCATCCAGGGCTGGAACGGCCACAAGATGGACTCGACGATGGCCGCCGAACTGAAGAACCGCGGCGGCGACCCGACCGGGTTCAAGTCTCGGCGCGTGCAGGCGCCGATGGTGAAGGACGCGATGCTCGTGCTGACGGCGACCGCCGGACATCGGACGGCGATCCTCGACGACTCCCCGGCGGCTCGGAGCAAGGTGTTCAGCCTGGGCCAGCTGGCGCAGGTGATCGAGACGGCGCCTGAGGAGCTGCGGGGCCAGGAGCTGATCCAGTGGGTCGCTGACCTGCGGCAGCAGTCCGATCCGCGGCTGGATGTGTGGGACCCGTACCGCAAGGGCCCGGAGGCTGCCGTCGAGGCGGCTGACATCATCGACGCCCACCTCGCTGTCATCCTGCCCCGGCTGTGACCGGGGCGACCGAGCCGTCCCAGCCGTACAAGCCGTCCCAGCCGGCTCAGCGGTCCCAGCCCCAGCCGGCTGAGGCGGCCGAGGTCGACGACCCGGTAGCCCGGTTGATGCTGGCCGAGGCCGGGGACCTTCGCTCGTCGGTTCTGGTCGTCGATGATGTGGCCGGCGCTCTGTCCCGGGCGGTGCTGGGGACTGGACGACGGGTCGTGGCCACCTGCGACGACATCCGGGCCCGGCAGTCGCTGCCAGCCGGAGTTGTGGCCGTGGACCGTCTCGACAGCGCGGAGGCTGCCGAGGCTCTGGCTGACGTCGACACGGTGCTCTGGCGACTGCCTCGCTCGCTCGATGCCGTCTCCGAGACGGCTGAGCTGCTCGGGACCGTGTGCCCGGATCGAGTACGGGTGGTCGCTGGCGGGCGCGACAAGCACATGACGCCCACGATGAACCCTGTGCTGGCCAGGTCGTTCGACGAGGTCCATGCTTCGCGGGGGCGGTGGAAGTGCCGGGTGGTCCACGCCTCTCGGCCGATTCCACGAGAGGTGAGCTGGCCCCGTACTTCGCGCCTGACCAGCGTCGACCTGGAGCTCGTCTCGTACGGTGCAGCGTTCGCGTCCGGGCGGCTCGACGCGGGCACAGCGCTGCTGGCCGCCCATCTGCCGACAGGCTCAGGAGTGGCGCTCGACGTGGGCTGCGGCACCGGCATCCTCACGGTGCTGCTGGCGCGGCTCGGCTGGCAGGTGACAGCGTCCGACGTCTCCTTGGCTGCCGTCCGATCGACCCTGGACACCACGCGCGCCAACGGGCTCAGCGACCTCACCGTGGGCTGGCACGACGGGGTACGGGGCGACCCGGGCTCGGTCGACCTGGTCGTGAGCAACCCCCCGTTCCACCAGGGGGGCGCGAAGGACTCCACGGACGCGTTCGCCTTCATCGCCGGGGCTGGCGAGGTCCTTCGTCCAGGTGGGGAAATGTGGCTGGTCTACAACGCGCATCTGCCGTACCTGCCGTATGCGCGGGAGAAGGTGGGACCGACCAGGGTGGTGGCCAGGGACCGCTCCTACGTGGTGACGTGCTCGACGTGCACGTGACGGATGCCTGACCGGCGACTGACCGGCCGGCCAGCGTGGTCGTCAGCCCGGGAGGAGACAGACCGCCACCAGCCCGATCGTGACGCCGATCTCAGCCATCCCGATGGCCTTCGCCGTGACCGGATGCCGGGTCGCGAGCCACGGCACCAGCACCGCTCGCGCCGTACACACCGCGAAGAATCCGGTCAGCCACACCAGCACCGCTCCCCCGCCCATCCACGCGCCGCCTCCAGCCACGAGCGTCGCAGCAGCGTGGAACCCGACCGACGCCACCAGCCAGCCCCGCTTGCCGCGTTCCCGCAGGATGGTCTTCACGTACAGGATCGTGCCGGTGAAGTAGGCGAACGCAGCCGCCACGGCCACCGTCGTCGTCGCATCGGGGAGCGCGGGCTGCGGGTGCCTGGCCACCAGCCCCAATAGGCAGGCCGCGGCGATCGTCACCACGCCACCGAGGAGCGACCGTTCCCGGCGATGCCACGCCAGCCACAGCGCGACGCCCAGCAGGGGCAGGAACAGAGGCACCCACGCGAGGGCACCCACTCCAAGCAGCCACAGGGCGAGCGCACCGAGCGCGCCGGCGACAGCTCCGTACACCTGCACGGGCAGGGCGTACGAGCTCCGGCGCCGCGGTGCCGCCTTCAGCCAGGTCGAGGCGGCCTGGAAGAGAAGGTAGGCGGCGATCCAGAACGTCAGCAGCGCCGCGTTGGCTGCCCAGTCGACCTCGCCTGAGCGCGCGGCCAGGACGCTGCCAAGCAGCCACGGAGTGACCAGCATCGCCCAGGCGCCGTGCTGCTTGGGCGCCCACGTCGTCCGTACGGAGCGGCCCGATAAGGGTCGCGAACGAGCCGTACCCACCTCCGCCGACATGGCTTCGACCGTACCCAACCACCCTTGCCCGCACAGATGGGGGGTGCCTCCAGGGGCCCAGAACAGGTTCGATAAGTTGAAGCGTCAGGAACCGCAGGCCAGCCCGGCCCGCGCCAAGGAGGAGCGACCACCGTGTCCCGCATCGCGTACGAGTTCTACAAGAACAAGGTCATGACGCCCGACGAGGCCGTCAAGCACATCACCCACGGTGACAGCATCGGCTTCTCCGGCTTCACGGGCGCCGGCTACCCCAAGGTCGTCCCGCAGGCGCTGGCCGCCCGGATCCGCGCTGCGCGTGAGGCTGGCGACGACTTCGACGTACGGGTCTGGACCGGCGCCTCGACCGCTCCTGAGCTCGACGGAGCACTGGCCGACACCGGCGGCGTGAGCTTCCGGATGCCGTACCAGTCAGACCCGATCATGCGAAAGATGATCAACAACGGCACCACCGACTACGTCGACATGCACCTGTCGCAGTCGTCGATCCAGGTGCGCCAGGGCTTCCTCGGCGACCTCGATGTGGCGGTGGTCGAGGTCGCGGCCATCAAGGAGAACGGCCAGGCCATCCCGAGCTCATCGGTCGGCAACAACGTCGTCTTCCTGGAGCGGGCGAAGAAGATCATCCTCGAGGTGAACTCGTGGCAGGCGCTCGAGCTCGAGGGGATGCACGACCTGTACTACGGCACCCGGCTCCCACCGTTCCGTATGCCGATTCCACTGACCCGGACGAGCGACCGGATCGGCCAGACGTGCTACCAGATCGACCCGTCGCGCGTGGTCGCCGTGATCGAGACCGACGCCCCCGACCGGAACACCCCGTTCAAGCCACTCGATGACGACTCGAAGAAGATCGCGGCCTACCTGATCGACTTCCTGCAGCACGAGGTCAGCCTCGGCCGGATCCCGAAGAACCTGCTGCCGCTGCAGTCGGGTGTGGGCAACATCGCCAACGCTGTGCTGGCTGGCTTGCTGGAGTCGCCGTTCGAGAACCTGGCCTCGTTCACCGAGGTGATCCAGGACGGCATGGTCGACCTGATCGACTCAGGCAAGCTGTCGATCGCGTCGGCGACCGCCTTCTCGCTCTCGCCGGAGTACGCCGAGCGGATGAACAACTCCGCCGCCAAGTACCGCGAGAAGATCATCCTCCGCGCCCAGGAGATCTCGAACCACCCCGAGAACATCCGTCGGCTCGGCGTCATCTCGACCAACGGCATGATCGAGGCCGACATCTACGGCAACGTGAACTCGACCCACGTGATGGGCTCGAAGATGCAGAACGGCATCGGCGGGTCGGGCGACTTCACCCGGAATGCGTTCATCTCGGTGTTCGTCTCCCCCTCGACCGCCAAGGACGGCGACATCTCCTGCATCGTGCCGATGGTCTCCCATCACGACCACACCGAGCACGACGTGCAGGTGCTGATCACCGAACAGGGCATCGCCGACCTCCGTGGCCTCGCCCCGAAGAAGCGCGCCAAGGCGATCATCGAGAACTGTGTCCACCCGGACTACAAGGCGCAGGTGCAGGACTACTACGACCACGCACTGTCGGTCGCCAACGGTCTACACACGCCGCACGACCTGCGTACGGCCCACTCCTGGCACGTCCGGTTCCTCGAGACAGGCACGATGAAGGCCTGACAAGGGCTGACGCACTGACAGTGGCGTAGGGCTCGACACCAGCGCCCTCGCGTCTCACGTGCCAGACCGACCCCAACGGGTTCCGGTGGACGTCAGGTAATCGTGGGACAGGAGGAGATCTACGAGCAGCTCGCGGTATACCGAAGCGATAGCGACGAGTCGACCTATCGGAAGAATCTCAACGGAGCATGGGGGCGGATGGCGAACAGGTATCGCGTGCTCCACGCCGCCGGCGACGACCGTGTTGAGATCTCGCCAATGGTCAAGTTCATGCTCGACGAGCAGCAAGTGCGAGCCATCACCGCCGTCTATCGCGAAATCGCCGCAGGCGACAGCGGAGTTGACGCAACGAGTGCGGAGTCGGACGACCGCGAGGAGTTCGTCGCATGACCGACATGCTGGCGACTCTCGATGCTGTCGACGGATTCGACTCTCACCTTGGCCAGTGGCGCCTCACCGGGATGCAGGTCGCAAACTGGGGGACCTTCGACGGCCAGATCTACGCGATCCCCATCTCCGGCAAGGGGCATGTCATTACCGGACCGTCCGGCTCGGGGAAGTCATCCCTGCTGGATGCGTACGCGGCCATCATGACCCCTGACACATGGCTTCGCTTCAATGCGGCCGCGCAAGGCGCAGCCGCACGGGACGACGCTCGCGGCTGAATGAGCTGCGTCCGGGGCGCTTGGTCGCGCACCACGGACGAGTTCGCGGACCGGGTGGTCAGCGCATACCTGCGGCCGACAGCGACATGGAGCGGCATCCTGCTGCGCTACGAGAACGAGGTCGACAGACCGGTGACGCTGTGCCGACTGTTCTTCGCCAAGGGGACATCGCTGGCGAAGGACGACCTGTCGGACCTGTGCCTGATCGAGCGCGGAGACATCAACCTGCGTGACCTCGAGCCGTTCGCGCAAGGCGGGATCGAGGCTCGGAAGGTTCCGGCGCAGTGGCCGGACGCCGTGGTGACCACCACCAACAAGCACCAGCGGTTCTACGCACGCATGCGGTCGCCGCTCGGCATCATGCAGGAGGAAGCACTTCACCTGCTGCACAAGACCGAATCTGCGAAGAGCCTGGAGAGCTTGGACCAGCTGTTCGGCGACTTCATGCTCGAGAAGCCCGCCACGTTCGACCTGGCGGCCAACGCCGTCGAGCAATTCGGGGTCGGTAGAGATTCGGACTGTTGTCGACGCTGCGGGCCGGGCACCTCGATCGTGACGATCGCCGCACGAGGACCCTCGTTCGGTTCGTTGCCTGGCTGCGGGGTTGGCCGATGAAACGTTCAGAGGGGGTCGGCCGCGAGGAAGGTGCGCACTGCCCATCGGGCGCGGTCGGTGATTTCACGTGAGCTAGGGGCGGGCTCGCCCAGCAGCGTCCTGATCTGGGTGTCCTGCACGACCAGCCCGTAGAGGAAGGAGAAGGCCGCCGGGGCGTCGGCGTGTGGGCTCAGGCCGGCGTCGTACAGCTTGGCGAGATAGGCGACAGCGATCGGACTGACTCGGTGACGACCTGAGCGCAACAGCTCGGCCGCGAGCGCGGGCGAAGTCATCGCCGCACGGTTGAGCGCGATCGAGACCTCCCCCGTAAGCAGCGTCAGCAACGCACGGGCGTAGCCCTCGAGCGTGGTGCGCGCCGTCGCAGGATCGGTCACCGGCTGGCCAAGGGAACGGGTGAGGTCGACGGCGGAGGCGTCAGCGTTCGCCCGGATCAGTGTCGCGATCAGGGCGTCGCGGTCACCGAACCATGAGTACAGCGTCTCCTTCGAGGCGTGCGCCTCTTCCGCGATGGCCTGCATGGTCGCGGCCGCAGCGCCCTGATCGACGATGACCCGCATCGCCGCGTCGAGCACCTCGAGTTCGCGCCGGGCACGCTCCTGAACCGGCAGGCGCCCGCGCCTGGTGGATGCGTTCGACGACTCCTGGGGCTGCATGGTTGACAACCGTACCTCATCGTTCGGATACTTGCCTGCATGGAACCGAACGCACAAGTACGCTTTTCCCCGCCTCGTGCCACCGGTGGTGGGCTGACCCCCGCGTTGATCACTGCGTGGGTCGGCGTGCTCTTCGCGGGCGCGATCTTCGGGTTCTTCTATGCCTGGGTGTGCTCGACGATGTGGGGCCTGGACGAGGCCGACCCGCGCGTGGCCATTGCCGCGATGCAG
>Ga0116179_1001435_pt1 | contig 17832 bp, 16 predicted proteins | sample AD_UKC071_MetaG_FD_89751 | JGI IMG/M metagenome (GOLD analysis project Ga0116179, IMG submission 89751) | Active sludge microbial communities of municipal wastewater-treating anaerobic digesters from USA - AD_UKC071_MetaG | ecosystem: Engineered > Bioreactor > Anaerobic > Digestate | place: USA...
CCCAGGTGGTGGACGCGGCCCGCAACGGCGCCAAGGTCATCTGGGTGCCGGCCCCCTTCCAGTTCGTGATGATGGTGCTCAAGCACATCCCGAAGCCGATCTTCCGGCTGCTCCCGCTCTAGGCTTCTCAGCTGGTCGCGAAGGAGCTCCCCGAGCTTCCGCACACCCAGCTCGCGGACGTCATCATTCCGGCCGGGTGGCCGAGCTCGCCGCCGGCCGCGACGTCACCCCGATCTGGCGCAACGGGATCGGCGGGGTGACCTTCGCCATCGACGGGGGTGCCGAGTATGTGAAGCACGGCCCCGAGCACCCGGAGTCCCAGCCGACCGCCGAGTTCGCGCGACTGCGCTGGGTGTCGCGTCAAGTGCCCGCACCCGAACCGATCGACCACGGCGTGGACGCCTCTGGCTACTGCTGGCTGCGCACCAGAGGAATCGCAGGCACGTCAGCCGTGCTCAACGGCTGGCGTGACCACCCCTTGGATTTCGGGACAAAGCTGTCGCCAGTCGACGCCTCTGGCGGACACCCCCGCAATTCCGTTCACTGCTGGCAGGTTTGTCCCATTCGTTGGATCGGGGAGGTTGAAGCATTCGCTAGACCTGCAGCAGTGTCCCGTCCGGCAACGCCTCCGCGCCGCCAGCGGCCAGCCGGTCGTGGAGTTCGGCCAGAGGCGGGTTGTCGTGGCCCAGATGCACCGCCACCACTCTGGTGCTCGAGGTCACCACGCCGAGGTCGCGCAAAGCACCTACCGTCTCCACGAAGGTGGCCAGGTCAAGGTGTTGGTCGCCCTTGTCGGCGCGCTCGCCGAAGGTCTCCTCCAGCAGTACGAGGTCAACCGACCGACCACTGAGGGCCGCGCGCGTGGCTTCGGGTAGCAACCCGGTGTCGGTGGCGTACAGCAGGGTGCCGCGCCCGTCCGAGACGAGATAGCACAGCGCTTCGCCGAAGGCTTCGTGGTGGGCGGACAGCGCCGTCACCAGGTAGCCGGCCAACTCAATCGTGTCGCCGGCGCACAGCGTCCGGAACTCGATCGCGGACTCCGGGTGCACCCAGTCCCGGGCGGCCGCGACCACCGGCGCCGGTCCTGCGACCGTCAGGGGCGCGTCGGTTACCCAGGACCGGTGCAACAGCAGCGCGGGATCGAGATGGTCGTGGTGCGCGTGTCCGGCCAGGATCGCGGCCAGCCCGATGAGGTCGCGACCGAAGCGGGACACCTGCCGGGTGGCTTCCGGTCCCGGGTCGATCAGCAGCCGTCCGTCGATCAGGACGGACGTCGGCGTGCGCAACTCGCCACGTCGCCGGTAGTCCGCGCAGGTCTGGCAGTCACAGAATGGGTTCGGGATGCCGTCGGCGGCTCCCGTGCCGAGCAGCATCACTTCCACCAGGTCAGGTTAGGGCAAACGCGTCGCGACCCCGCCGGCTAGCTCCGGCGAGGTCGCAACACCTGAAGGGGAAATCGGGTCGGGTTCTGCCATCTGCCTCCTGTGGATCGGACTGCTTGCTCATTGGGTTCAGCTAATCCCAGCGGCATGTGCCCCCGATCAGAGTTTCCTGTGCAGACGCCAAGGGAATATCCACTGGACAGAGTTGGTTGAATAGTCAACTAACTAAGGAGAATGCGTGCCCACCGAATTGCTGCCCACCCAGACCCGTATGTCGAACGTGAGCCTCGATGTCGGCGACCTCGACGCCATGACCGCGTTCTATCGGGACGTGCTGTTGCTTGAGCCGCTCAGTGAAGGCCGTGGTGAGGTCGCCCTTGGCCGCGGCGGACGCGAACTCGTCCGGTTGCGACACCGCCGCGACCTGCCGCGCGGTGAGCGGCGTACCGCAGGCCTGTTCCACACCGCACTCCTACACCCGGACGCCGGGTCGCTCGCCACAGTGCTGGCGTCAGTGGCTCGTCAGGCGCCTCAGCTCTACACGGGCAGCGGCGAGCACTTGGTCTCGCAGGCGTTTTACCTCGACGACCCGGAGGGCAACGGGGTTGAGTTGTACGTCGATCGGCCCCGTGCCGAGTGGCAGTGGCAGGGGACCAATGTGGTGATGGATACCCTTTGGCTCGACCCGAACCGCTTCCTCGCCGAACACCTGGACGACAACGCCCTCGACCTGGTCGAGACGGCGCCTGATCGCCGTCCGGCGTTGCCTCGTGAGCAGGTCGTTGGACACGTCCATCTCAAGGTCGGCCAAACCGCGGCCGCCAAGGAGTTCTATGTCGACGCGCTCGGCTTCGAAGTGACCGCGGAGATGCCGGGGGCACTGTTCGTGTCGGCCGGCGGGTATCACCATCACATGGCGATGAACACCTGGACGAGTCAGGGGGTGGGGCTGCGCGCGCCCGCGCTCGGTCTTGGCCTGGTCGCCATCGAGGTTCCCACGATGGACGACGTGAGCGCTGCCGCGGACCGACTCCGCGCGAAGGGGCTGAGGGTCCGTGCCGATCAGGGCGCGATCGAAGTGGACGACCCCTGGGTCAACCTAGTGCGAATCGCAGCGAAGGCTGGGTGAATTCGACCATCAGGCTTTGTCGCAAGCGGAAATTCAAGCTGTTCGGCGGGCGTCGGCGCGACGACCCGCGGAAGAGCTGCCACGGGTTCCGGAGGCGTCCCCTCCCAAGCACCCCCCACAGAACCTGCGGCAGTCCAGTCCTCCCACGAAACCGCACGATTGACATCGGGAGGCGGTTCCGAGCGACTAAGTACAGGGTACTACAGGAAACTCTACGGTAGGGGGTATTAGGGAGAATTCGGCAGGAGGTGACCAATGGCCGATCATCTGAGCTTGTCAATCGGCATTTCCGGTGACGGTCTGTGGTCGCGAACCGAATTGCCTAGGCCTCAGAATCCAGCGGTCCGGGCCAGATGGCGGGTGAGTTCGGAGTCGTGCGGCAGCGATCGCCCGTCGACTTCGAGCACCGGAAGCACGCCTCGGATCGCCGACACCAGCCAGGCGCCGTCGGTATCGGCCAAGTCGTCGGGCCGGAACAGGGCGTGGTGCGTGCGGACGCCGTCAGCGCGTGCGGAGTCCATGATCACGTTGATGGTCACCGACTCGAGCACACCGGTGCCGGCGATCGGGGTCGTCCAGAGCTGGTCGTCGGCCGCGACCAGCAGGCCTGCGGTGGGCGCTTCGAGAAGGTAACCGTCACTGGAGGTGAAGATCACTTCATCCACTCCGCGGCGGGCCGCCTCACGCTTGGCGGCGACGTTCACCGCGTACGAAAGACTCTTCACGCCACCGAGCAGCCACGGCGCGGCGTGGAAGGCATCGCTGGCGAAGCCGCGGTTGAGCGTGCTGGCGATGACGCCCTGCCGGGCCGCGGTCGCGTCCGGCGCCTGGGTGATGGTGAGCAGTTCGGTGAGCCCACCGTCGGAATGCTCGGCTCCACGGGTGCGGACGAGCTTCAGCACGGCCTCGCCGGGCACCGCCCACTCGGCCAGGGCGGACGCGATCAGCTCCCGCCAGGCGGCGGCGTCCGGTGCCACCAGGTCGAGCGCGGCCGACGAGCGGGCGAAGCGGGCCAGGTGGCGGTCCAGGTGGTCGACCCGGGTGGTTTCGCCGACCACCACCCGGACGGCGTCGAAACAACCGTCGCCACGGGTGAAGCCGAGGTCATCGGCGAGCATCAAAGGGGTTTGCGGGGCGACGACGCCGCGGCCCATGACCGCGACGACCTGGGCTACCGGGTTCACGCTGCATACCTTAGGCCAACGGGTGCCTGCTGACGGAGGCGCCGACTTCTCAAAGCCCCGGCGTCCGTTCATGCGCTCTGGAAGACTGCTGGTATGCACTCCCGCAGCAGGATCGCCCTCGCATTGGCCACCGCTCTCATCGGTTCGCTGGCCAGCACCGCCGTGCCGCTGGCCTCGGCCGAAGCGGCCACCCATCCGGCGTGGACCAAGAACTGCACGCAGCTGAATAAGAAGTACCCGCACGGAGTCGGCAAGGTGGGCGCGAAGGACCAATCCTCTGGCAGGAAAGTGACCAACTTCAAGAAGTCCAACAGCGTGTACAAGACGGCGATGTCACACAACCGGGGTCTAGACCGCGACGGCGATGGCATCGCCTGCGAGAAGGCGTGAACTCAAGCGTTGCGCTAGCGACGTTGGTCGCAATTGGTGCGGTGCTTTGCCTGACCGCCTGCACAACAGACGGGCGAGCGTCGGTTGATCACCCGAACGCGATGGCACCAGCGTCGACGACCGGATCAGCGGCCAGCCCGACGGACGGGCCGAACGAACCGCCGAACGCCACCGCTGCGACCGAGCAGTTGGACGCGTTGCGGTTAGGCCCACGGATCTCGCCGGCGAGCCTGGGCTACCTGCGTAGTGCGTTCGGCGACGGCTGGGTCGACGTTGACGGCAACGGCTGCAACCAGCGTGACGACGTGCTGTATCGGGACGCGATTCCGGGCACGGTTCGAGTGGTCGTTCAGGGCAGCTGCGACCACGATGTCGTGGCGGGGGCGTGGACGGATCCGTACTCGGGCAAGGAACTCAGGTTCGCCAACCTCAAGGACCAGGTAGAAGCCCAGGCCATCCAGGTCGACCACATCGTGCCGCTTGCCGAGGCCTGGGTGTCCGGTGCAACGGACTGGTCGGACGAGCGGCGGGGGGTCTTCGCCAACGACCTCACGGAACTGGCAGCCGTCGACGGGCCGACCAATGCGAGCAAGGGCAGTGGCGACCCGGCCGCGTGGCGGCCCAGGAAGCAATTCCAGTGCGACTACGCCCGACGCTGGATCGCGATCAAGACCACGTGGGACCTCTCGGTCGACGTCAGCGAGCAGCGGGCGCTCGTCGAGATGCTCGGCTTCTGCGCCAGCTGATCGCACGCGCAGAACTGCCCCGGGGCCGAAGCCCCGGGGCAGTCGAGCAGACCTACGCTTTTTCGAGCTCAGAGGTCGTAGTACATCTCGAACTCGTGAGGATGCGGACGCAGCCGGATCGCCTCGATGTCGCTGCGCTTCATGTCGATCCAGGTCTCGATCAGGTCCGGGGTGAACACGTCGCCGGCGAGCAGGTAGTCGTGATCGGCTTCCAGCTTGTCGAGCACCGCGTCCAGCGAAGCCGGGACGGTCGGCACCAGCGCGTGCTCCTCGGGCGGCAGCTCGTAGAGGTCCTTGTCCACCGGAGCCAGCGGCTCGATCTTGTTCTGCACACCGTCCAGGCCGGCCAGCAGGCACGCGGCGAACGCCAGGTACGGGTTGCTGGACGGGTCGGGGCAGCGGAACTCGATGCGCTTGGCCTTCGGGTTCGAGCCGGTGAGCGGAATCCGGATGCAGGCCGAGCGGTTGCGAGCCGAGTAGACCAAGTTGGTCGGGGCCTCGAAGCCGGGCACCAGGCGGTGGTAGGAGTTCACCGTCGGGTTGGTGAACGCCAGCAGCGACGGCGCGTGCTTGAGCAGACCGCCGATGTACCAGCGGGCGATGTCGGAAAGGCCGCCGTAGCCGGCCTCGTCGTAGAACAGGGGAGTGTCGCCCTGCCACAGCGACTGGTGCACGTGCATGCCCGAGCCGTTGTCACCGAAGATCGGCTTCGGCATGAAGGTGACGGTCTTGCCGGCCTGCCAGGCGGTGTTCTTGATGATGTATTTGAACTTCATCACCTCGTCGGCCGCGGCCAGCATGGTGTTGAAGCGGTAGTTGATCTCGGCCTGGCCGGCGGTGCCGACCTCGTGGTGAGCGCGCTCGACCTCAAGGCCCACGGCCTCCAGGTTGCGGACCATGTCGTCGCGCAGGTCGGAGAAGTGGTCCACCGGCGCCACCGGGAAGTAGCCGCCCTTGTACTTGACCTTGTAGCCGCGGTTCGGCCGGCCGTCCGAGTCGTTCTCCGCGCCGGTGTTCCAGGCGCCGGCCTCGGAATCGATGTAGTAGTAGGACGAGTTCGCGTTCGTCTCGAAGCGAGCGGAGTCGAAGATGTAGAACTCGGCCTCGGGCGCGAAGAACGCCTTGTCGCCGAAGCCTGCGCTGGCCAGGTAGTTCTCAGCCTTGCGGGCAATGTTCCGCGGGTCGCGGCTGTACGGCTCCTTGGTCAGCGGGTCGTGCACGAAGAAGCTCACGGCCAGAGTCTTCGACCGGCGGAACGGGTCGATGAAAGCGGTGGTCGGGTCGGGCAGCAGGGCCATGTCGGATTCATGGATCTTCTGGAAGCCGCGGATCGACGAGCCGTCGAAGGCCAGGCCGTCCTCGAAGACCTCGGGGCCGAAGGCCTTGGCAGGCACGGTGAAGTGCTGCATCACGCCCGGAAGATCGCAGAAGCGGATGTCGATGGTCTCGACGCCCTCATCCTTGACGTAGGCCAACAGGTCGTCGGCGCCTTGGAACATCTTTCCTCCACGAAGTAAGGGGTTGAACTCTGCAAACGTTAGGGACGCGCCGTAACCGCCGAGTTGCACCTTTGTTTCAGCCGGGTAACAACGCCTGGATAGGCTGGCGCCGTGAGCCAGACCGAAGCCGACACCGACGCCGAGTACCCCGGCCAGAGCATCGGCCTGCCCGAGCACGGACGCGGCTCGCTGGCGTCCTGGTTCGCGCGGATCGCGGCCCTGATCCTCGACTGGGGCGCGTCCATGATCGTCGCGGTGACCCTCTTCGGCGTCGGCGTGCTGCGCGACGGGGGCTGGCGGGCATGGATGATCCTGGCGGTGTTCTTCGTCCAGACCACCGTGCTCACTGCTCTTACCGGCAGCAGCTTCGGTCAGCTGCTCGCGCGCATCGGCATCGTCCGGCTGGACGGGCAGCGCCTGGGCTGGCCGCGGGCGGCGGCGCGGGCGGCGATGATCTGCCTGGTACTGCCCACCGTCGTGATCGGGGCCGAGCGACGCGCGCTCAATGACCTCGTCTTGGGGACAGTTGTTGTGAATCTGCGCTGAATGCTGAGATTTCGCTTCGATAACAACTCCATACAGCTATCTTCCGCGCTTTGTAATGGCCGGGGTGCCCGAGTACTTTGGACGAAGCTCACCAAGCGGATCTGCGCTCATGCGTGCATGGGCGCAGATCCGCTTCGATCACTGGAGGGAAAGAAATTGAGCACCAAGAAGCTCCTTGCTGCGGCATCGGGCCTGATCGCGGGCGCGCTGCTGTTCAGCGCTTGCACCCCGCCCACTCCGTCGGCGAACCCCACCGCCACCCAGTCGGCCATCAGCGAGAAGACCACCGTCTCGGTGATGTGGAACCAGCCCTTCTATGCGGGCAACGGTCTCACCGGCTACGGGAACGCGACCGCGAACAACAACATCCTGTACCTGACGAACGACTCGGTCACGTTCTATGACAAGGAACTGAACCTGACCAAGAACACCAGCTTCGGTGACTACGAGAAGACCTCGGACGACCCGCTGACCGTCAAGCAGACCATCGCGGACACCGCCAGCTGGTCGGACGGCACCCCGGTCACCGCTGCCGACTTCATCCTCGCTTACGGCGCCCAGAGCGGCCTCTTCAACAACTACGAGGCCAAGCTGGACGACGAGGGCGACGTCGCCGGCAAGGGCAAGGACGGCAAGGTCTTCTTCAACTCCAGCAATGCGGGCTGGTCCCTGATCAAGGACTTCCCGACCGTCGAGTCGGACAACAAGTCCTTCACCTACACCTACTCCAAGCCGTTCGCCGACTGGGAGAAGAACCTGTTCACCCCGGGTCTGCCGGCGCACATCATCGGCAAGCGCGCGTTGGGCATTGACGATCCCACCCAGGCCGCTCAGGCCGTCCTGGACGCGTTCAAGAACAAGGACAACTCCGCGCTGTCCAAGATCGCCAACTCCTGGAACTCCGACTGGAACTTCGCCGAGATGCCGAAGGACGCCGGTCTGGTCGTCGGCACCGGTCCGTACACCATCTCCGAGTTCAAGAAGGGCAGCTACCTGACCCTGACCAAGAACGCGAACTACAAGGGCGCCCACGTCCCGAGCATCGAGTCCATCACCGTCCGCTACAACGAGGATCCGCAGGCTGCGGTACAGGCGTTGCAGAACGGTGAGGTGCAGCTGATCTCGCCGCAGTCGACCCAGGACATCCTCAAGCAGCTCGAGGCCGTGCAGGGCATCAAGATGGAGACCGGCATCGAGGGTACCTTCGAGCACATCGACCTGATCTTCGCCAACAAGGGCCCGTTCGACCCGGCGACCTACGGTGGCGACGCTGAGAAGGCGCTCAAGGTGCGGCAGGCGTTCCTGCTGACCATCCCGCGGCAGCAGATCATCGACACCATCATCAAGCCGCTCTACGCCGACGCTGCGATCCGCAACTCGTACACCCAGGTGCCGGGCGCGCCGAACTATGCCGCTGTTTCTGAGGCCAACGGCATGGGCACCGCCTACGCCGCGCCGGATATTGAGAAGGCGAAGTCGCTGCTGGCCGAGGCCGGCGCGACCAGCCCCAGCGTCCGCATTCTCTACGGTGAGGGCAACGCCCGCCGTGAGCAGCAGTTCCAGCTGATCAAGGAATCCGCCGAGCAGGCCGGCTTCAAGGTCGTGGACGGCGGCGACGCCAACTGGGGCGCCATGCTGAGCAACATCAACAAGTACGACGCCTCGCTGTTCGGCTGGCAGTCGGTCTCCACCGCGGTGTCGGAGAACGATGCGAACTACCGCACCGGTGGCCAGAACAACTTCGGCAAGTACTCCAGCAAGGTTGTGGACGGCATCCTGGATCAGCTGCAGACCGAGATCGACCCGGCCAAGCAGGCCGAGCTCCTCGGCCAGATGGAGAAGCAGCTGGTGGATGACGGCTTCGGCCTGTCCATCTTCCAGTTCCCGTCGGTGACCGCCTACAGCGACAAGCTGACCGGGGTCGACCCGATCACCATCGCGCCGACGATCTTCTGGAACTTCTGGGAGTGGAAGATCTGAAGTCCTGAGTAGGCGGTGCGGCGCTCACTGAGGGTCGCGCCAGCTCGGAACGGGGCGTCAGGGATGAACCCCTGGCGCCCCGTTCGCATGACTACGCCGGGCTTGCCGGTAGTCTTCCTCTCCTACTGTTAACCTCCGAGAGTTCAACATGGTTCGTTTTCTGGCGCGACGACTCGCCTTGGCGTTGGGCATCCTGCTGACGCTGTCTGCGTTCATGTATTTCATGCTCGACCTGGCGATGGACCCGCTCTGGGACCTGCGGACGAGCACATCTCCGAACAAGGCGGAGTTGATCCAGAACCGGATCAACCAGCTGGGTCTGGACCTGCCCTGGTGGGAGCGTTACTGGATCTGGCTACGACATTTCGTGTCCGGCGACTTCGGTCTGGCTTGGACGACCCAGCAGCGGGTGAACGAGATGCTGCCCGGCGCGATCGCGACCTCGGTGCAGCTGGTGTTCGCCGCCACCATGATCGCGATCCTGCTCGGTGTTGTCGTCGGCGTGGTCAGCGCGCTGCGCCAGTACACGACCTTCGACTACTCGATCACCTTTGTGTCCTTCGTGCTCTACGCGCTGCCGGTGTTCTGGGTGGCCGTACTGCTCAAGCAGTTCCTGGCGATCGGCTTGAACAACTTCCTGAACGATCCGAGCGTCAGTTGGCCGGCGGTGATCCTTTTCGCGATCGTCGCCGGGCTCTTCTGGGCGGGTGCCATCGGCGGCGACCTGCGGAAGAAGCTGATGATATTCGGCATTTCCGGCGTGGTGACCTTCGGGGCGCTGGCGTACCTGCTGACGAGTGACTGGCTGGTCAACCCCCGGATCGGCTATGTCGGCGTGGCCGTCATCGGCTTGGCCTGGGCGGTCGCCGTGACCGTCGTGTTCGCCGGCATCAACAACCGGCGAGCGTTGTATTCGGCGCTCACCACCGCGGTGGTGGGCGTGGTCGCCCACTACGCGGTGCAATGGCTCTTCTACTACGTACCGGGCAGCTGGACGCTGATGCTGATCCTGCTGCTGGTCGCCATCGGCTGCGGCGCCGGCATCGGCTGGCTCTTCGGCGGACCCGACCGAGCGGTGTCGATGCGCGGCGGTGCCCTGGTCGCCCTGATGATGGCCGTGCTCACCTTCGTCGACCGGGTGATGCAGGGCTGGTCGCTCTACTTCAACTCGAATGTGATCAAGGGACGTCCGATCGCGACGATCGGTTCGGAGACCCCCGGTCTGGGCGGTGACTTCTGGATCACCCAGCTCGACCGTTTCACCCACCTGTTGCTGCCGACCATCGCGCTGGTGCTGATCTCGTTCGCTTCCTACACCCGCTACCAGCGCGGTTCGATGCTTGAGGTGCTGAACCAGGAGTACATCCGGACGGCGCGCGCGAAGGGTCTGACCGAACGGGTGACGATCGTGCGGCACGCGTTGCGAAATGCGCTGCTGCCGCTCGCGTCCGTCGTGCCGGTGGACATCATCTCCCTGATCGGCGGTGCGGTGATCACCGAGACCATCTTCGGCTGGAACGGCATGGGCAAGATGTTCGTGACCTCGCTGCGCCAGAGCGAGCCGGATCCGGTGATGGCCTACGTGATGATCACCGGCGCACTCGCCATGGTGGCGAACCTGGTGGCCGACTTCCTTTACGCCCTTCTCGACCCACGGATCCGGGTGAACGCATGACGACGAATCCTCCGCTCGACCCCGCGTCCGACCTCTCCGGCCCCGGACGCGGCGACAACGCCATCGAAGCCAAAGAGGTCGAAGGCCTCTCCCAGGGACAGATCGTCTGGCGGCGGTTCCTGCGCCACCGCGGCGCGATGTTCGGGCTGATCCTGCTCGCGCTGGTCGCGATCATTTCGTTCACTGCCATGGGAATCGGCCCGATCCCCGGCCTGTGGAAGTACCAGGACTACAACCGCAGCAACCCGGAGATCCTCAACGGTGGTGCGCCGACTTTGAGCATTCCGGGCTTCGGCAGCGGTGGCTTCGCGATCGGCGAGCACCCGTTCGGTCAGGACGACATCGGTCGGGACAACTTCGCGCTGGTGATGAAGGGCGTGCAGACGTCCCTGCTGGTGATGATCGTGATGAGCATCGTGGCGTTGGTGATCGGCGTCACCGTCGGCGCGCTCGCTGGCTACTACCGCAAGCGCGTCGACCAGGCCCTGATGCGGTTCACCGACCTGGTGATCACGCTGCCGGTGATCGTGCTCGGCGCCGTGCTGGGCAAGCTGCTGTCGACCATCCCGATCAAGCTCGATTGGAGCCAGGAAGTACGTGAGGGAATCAGTGCAAGCATGCCGCTGCTGCTGGCGGTGATGCTGGGGCTGATCCTGTGGCCGAGCCTGGCCCGGCTGGTGCGTGGGGAGTTCCTCACCCTTCGGGAACGCGAGTTCGTGGATTCGGCGCGGGTCGCCGGCGCAAGCGACTGGCGGATCATCACCAAGCACATCCTGCCGAACGCGGTTGGCGTGATCATCGTCAACACCACGTTGCTGATGAGCACCGCGGTGGTGCTGGAGACGGCGCTGTCGTTCCTCGGTTTCGGCATCAACCCGCCGTTGATTTCGCTGGGCAACCTGATCTCGACCTATCAGGGCGCGTTCTCTACGCGGCCATGGCTGTTCTGGTGGCCGGGCCTGTTCATCATCCTGATCGCGCTGAGCGTCAACTTCATCGGGGACGGGCTGCGGGACGCGTTCGATCCGCGGACGAAACGGATCCCGTCCGAGCGGGAGATGGCGCGGACGCTGATCAAGGCCAACCGTGCGGCGACCGGGGGTGCGGCGTGAGCAAGCAGAACGTGGTGGAGACCAACCTTGAGGGCGCCGTCCGGCTGTCCCGGCGGATCGGCGACGGCACGGTCAAGAAGGGCGACGTGATCCTTGAGGTCAAGGACCTCGGGGTGAAGTTCTGGGTGAACGGCGAGTGGTTCGACGCCGCCGAGAACGTCGACTACGACCTGCGCGCAGGCGAGGTGCTGGCGATCGTTGGCGAGTCCGGTTCGGGCAAGACCCAGTCCTCGATGAGCCTGATCGGACTGCTGCCGCCCAACGGGCGCGCGTCCGGATCGGCGAAGCTGAAGGGCGTCGAGCTGATCGGGTTGACCGGCAGCCGGATGCGAGAGGTGCGTGGCAACGAGATCGCGGTGATCTTCCAGGAGCCGATGACTGCGCTGAACCCGGTGTACACGGTCGGCTTCCAGATCGTGGAGACGCTGCGGACGCACTTCGTGATGGCCCCGGCGGCGGCGAAGGCGCGGGCGATCGAGCTGATGCGGCTGGTGGAGATTCCCGAGCCGGAGTCGAGCTTCGACAAGTACCCGCACCAGCTTTCCGGGGGGCAGCGGCAGCGGATCATGATCGCGCAGTCGCTGGCCTGTGATCCCAAGTTGCTGATCGCGGACGAGCCCACCACCGCTCTGGACGTGACCGTGCAGGCCGAGATCCTGAAGCTGATGCGCGGGCTGCGTGAGCGGGTGGACGCGGCGATCATCCTGATCACCCACGACATGGGCGTGGTGGCCGACATGGCCGACCGGATCGTAGTGATGAAGGACGGCCGGGTCGTCGAGCACGGCACTTCGGACGAGATCTTCACCGCTCCCAAGCATCCGTACACCCAGTCGCTGCTGGCTGCGGTTCCGCACCTCGGTTCGCAGACGGGCGACGACCACATCGTGGTGCGCGAGTCGTTGGTTTCGGACGGGAAGAACCCGGTGCCGCTTGCGGACGGTGATCCCGACGTGACCCCGGCGCTGCTGATGGAGGGTGTCAGCATCGACTACCCGAAGCAGGGGCGGCGTCCGGTGTTCCGGGCAGCGCACGACATCAACCTGCGGATCGATCCGGGCCGCGTGCTCGGCTTGGTGGGGGAGTCGGGCTCAGGCAAGACGACGATCGGACGCGCAGCCGTGGCGCTGCTGCCGGTGGCCGATGGACGGCTGCAGGTTGCCGGACGCGACATCACGCACGCCTCGAACGCAGACCTCTACCCGTTCCGGCGGGATGTCGGCATCGTCTTCCAGGATCCCGGATCGTCGCTGAACCCGCGGTTGCCGGTGGGGGAGTCGATCGGTGAGCCGCTGTACCTGCACGAAAAGCTGCGCGGTTCGGAGCTGTCGAAGCGGGTGGAGGCGCTGCTCGATTCGGTGGAGTTGCCACGGGCGATGCGTAACCGCTACCCGCACGAATTGTCGGGCGGGCAGCGGCAGCGGATCGGCATCGCGCGCTCGCTGGCGCTGGAGCCGAAGCTGCTGATCGCGGACGAGCCCACCTCGGCGCTGGACGTGTCGGTGCAGGCCCGCGTGCTGCAGCTCTTCGCCGACCTGCAGGAGCGCTACGGCTTCGCCTGCCTGTTCATCAGCCACGACCTGGCCGTGGTGGAGATGCTGAGCAGCCGGATCGCGGTGATGAAGGACGGACGTCTGGTGGAGGTCGGCCCCACCGCCGAGATCGTGAACTCGCCGCAGCATCCCTACACCCAGCGCCTGCTCTCCGCAGTGCCCGTGCCCGACCCCGCTGAGCAGAAGAAGCGCCGCGAGCTCCGGGATGCGATCATCGAGCAACTGCACCTGGTTTAGTAGCCCACGTAGCTGAACCCTGAGCCGGCGTGCGGCTCGGGGTTCGGCTGCTTCTTGATCTTCGTCGAGAGCTTGCGCCGCGTTGGCACATCGCCCTGACAAGCAAAAATGCGACGAGGGGTTTCCTCGTCGCACGCGGTGGCCAGGACCGGGATCGAACCGGTGACCTTTCACTTTTCAGGCGAACGCTACTACCATCTGAGCTACCTGGCCGAGAAGCAATAGCCGCTTCAGCGACCCCGACGGGACTCGAACCCGCGACCTCCGCCGTGACAGGGCGGCGCGCTAACCAACTGCGCTACGGGGCCTTGGAAGGCCTTGCCAGCCGTTCCCGGCCAGCCCCGAAACTATAACGTAACCCATCGCTCGCACGAAAATCGGCCCGCTGTCTGCTCCGGCTTCGCATCCCCAACGGGATTCGAACCCGCGCTGCCGCCTTGAAAGGGCGGTGTCCTAGGCCGCTAGACGATGGGGACCTGACCGTTGAACTATACGGGTACGGCGTTGGGCCCCACAAAACCGCCCCACCGGCGACGCGCGCTGAGCCTGGCGGAGTACGCGGCTGGTCGAGCTTGCCCGAGACCCCGACGACCGCAGCGCGCGGCTGGGCCCTCGCGACACGAGTCACTACGGCGCGTCGAACGACACGTGCACGTGGTCCAGGTGATTGGCGGTGTCCCCGCCACGATCAGCCATGGCGACCCAGTAGCCGCGAGTAAGGCGGTAGTTGCGCTGCTGCCAGATGACGTAGCTGACGTGCAGCCGGGCGCCGTTGTCGATGAAGTACTGGGCGATGCTGTCCCCGAGCGCGATGTTGGACTTGTAGCTCGGGATCATGATGTCGATCGCGCGGCCGCTGGGGTGATCTTCGGAGTAGCTGCTTGAGGATCGCCAGCCGTAGATCGTCTTGATCTGCGGGAAGTTGGCGCGCACCTCGGGCACGGCGACCTTGGCGTAGGGCTCGAGCTTGTTCAGGCTGTCAGAGCCGAGGTCTACCGTGCCTGGGGTGGCCGTGGTTGGAGTCGTGGCGGCCGCCACAGGCACAGGCTTGGCGAGGCTGAGGGAGGAGGAGGTGATCCAGCTGGTGGTGCCGTTCCAGATGACTTGAGTGAAGTCGCCCTGAACCTGCTTGGTGATGCGCACGAGGGTGCCGAAGGCGAAGGTGGCGGTGGGTGCGGCGGCCGCGTCCGGGCCGGCGAACATAACTACGTCCGGTAGCGTGATGTAGCGCTTCCCGGCTGCACGCGGGAGGACGAGTTCGGCGGGTGTGCCCTTGGCCGCCTTCAGGTAGCCGGTGAGCACCCAACCGACCTTGCCGGCATAGACGACCTGGCTGAAGCTGCCGCTGTGAACGCCCGTGGTGCCGACGGTCTTGGACTTCTTGATGGTGCCGCGGCTCTTGGCGGTGGCGGACGGTTCTGCCCGCAGGGCCAGCGGCTCGGTGGTCTTGTGGCGGGCGACCACGTCCGGAAGCGTGTCGGTGGCCTTCGAGAGGTGACCGGTGAGCACCCACTGCAGCTCGCCGTACACGTTGACCTGGGTGAAGTCGCCGGAGGTGAGGCCGGTTACGCGCAGTACGAACTTCTTGGCGAGGGTGCGGGTGACGGCGGCCTCGATGCTGGCGCCAGCGCGGACGGGGGCCTTCTTCTTGGTGACGGTCTTCTTGCCGGCCGGCCCACTGGTGACCTCGGTGGCTGGGGTGGGGTTGACCGTGAGGTACTCGGCCCAGGCGTAGGCGGTCTTGCCGGCGTACTTGATGGGTAGCCAGTCGCCCGTGATAGCGCCGGCGGCGAGGACAGTCTGGCCTTCGGCGAGTTGGCCGAGGACGGTCGAGGAGGTGCTGGCCTTGGCGCGGACGTTGACGGAGGTGTGGGCGGTGTAGGTGGTGGTCAAGGCAGCGCTGGCCGGCGTGGCGACGAGCGACGGCGCCACCAGGGTGACGGCGAAGATGATCCAGGCCAGGGCGGCCCGACCACTTGGGAGCGCACGGTTCACGACGACCGCCTTCTTCGGGGGTGCCTGCTGGGGCTTTGAGGTGGGACAGGTGTTCCTCGGTGGCGTGGCCCCACCCGTCCTGGTGCCCTCAGCTGTGGACTGTAGTAAGCGTGCTTGGGTGGCGTCACTGCTTGGGTACGAACTTGCGGGGTCGGGAGAGGGTGCGCGGCCGCCCGGCGGAGTGAACAGCGTGGATAGGCTGGCCGCATGGCGCTGCGGGTGACGGACCAGCGGTTCGAGGAACTGGTGGATGTCGCGTTGGCGCAGATCCCGGCCGAACTGCTCGATCAGGTGGAGAACTGCGCCCTGATCATCGAGGATGAGCCCGACCCTGAGTACGGTGACGTGCTCGGCTTCTATGACGGAACTCCCTTGTCAGAGCGCACTTCGCAGTATTCGGGAGTGCTTCCGGACCGGATCTTGATCTTCCGCGGCCCGCTGCTGCGAATGGTGGCGTCCGAGGATGAGCTGGTGGACGAGGTCCGCATCACGGTGTGGCACGAACTGGCCCACTACTTCGGAATCGACGATGACGAACTGGACGAGCTGGGCTACGCCTAAGCCGCAACGCCCGAGAAAAAACTCACCTACAGCCAAGGTCGAGAGATCCGCACGGAACGCCCAACGTTATCCCGGCGAAGGCCGGGATCTCCACGCGAGGTCTGCGAGCCTAGCTGGGATGCGTTGCGAGGGCAGACCTATTCCCTTCCTTGACAATGCACGGGGAGCTTCGCAGGTGAGCAGCTGTTCCCTCCCAACGTTGCCTGAGGAGCGTCGCGAGGAACGAGCGAAGCGTCACGAAGGCCCGCCACCTGCAACCGATGCCGCCGACCGGGGACGCCTGAGCTTGACGAGGCTCGATCACTCACCAACGACCCACAGTTGCTGCCGGCTACTGACCCAGGTTCCGCAGGTTCCAAGCGCCGACGACGGCAGATACCCGGCCCGAAGATCGTCCACACCCACTGGCATAGCGCCGACGAGCGAGGCGAACTGTGCCCGCTTGGTCGCGTCCGGAATGAGGACGACAGCGCACGCGACGTGCCCCTGCACGCTGTTGACGCGCAAGGTCGCAAGCACGTCGGACGCGACGCTGGGCGCGACGATGACGACCGGCGCCCGATCGGCCTGAGCCTTGGCCAGAAAGTCGATCAGCTCCCGAATGGAATTGATCTCGGAGTCGCAGACGAGAATCCGCGGTGCCCCAAGCACACAAAGCCGCTCGATGCCGCCAGAACGTTGGCGGAGCCTGGCGAAGCCCGTTCCCGAACCAAGGTTCGGCTGATCGAGCTCGTCGATACCCGCGACGGCATTGGCGAAGTCGTCCGAGGCATGCCCAAACGCCATACCCGGCGACCCAGCCAGTCGTCGAAGCGCGCGAGCTACAGCCTCTGCGGGAACCTCCGGACGCCGAACGTCGGCCCCATGAAGCAACTCGTCCTCGGTGCGATACTCCGGCGAGGCGGCTGACGCATCGAGGCCCGGAATCGCGCGGTCAGGCGCCGAGGTGAGGGCTTCTTGGCGCCGCTGGGTATCCACCCGGTCAGCCAGCCACCCGTAGACGACGACAGCGATGCCGATCAGCAGCACCAGCCCGATGCCGAGGTAGCCGAAGTTCACGCCTCCAGTGTGCATGGCCGCCCGCGCCGCAGGTACGCTACGAGGGCGCGCCAGCGTGGGGCCTATAGCTCAATAGGCAGAGCAGCGGACTTTTAATCCGCGGGTTCTGGGTTCGATTCCCAGTGGGCCCACAAGGCAGTTTATGCAGTCTGACTAGGTATTACACCGATCAAGCCGAGTGGGCTCTGGTGGGCTGGAGTAGTCGCGGATACGATGACATATCGCACGAAACTGAGGCGATATCGCACGGAACGGAGGCCCTCCGATGCCCCGCAAGCCCGCCCCGCGACGCGACTTCGGCTACATCCGCCGGCTGCCCTTGGGCCGCTACCAAGCCAGCTTCGTCGGCCCCGACCTGGTCCGCCACAACGCCCCGGTCACCTTCGAAAACCGCGACCTCGCGGTGATCTGGCTGGCCGGGGGGAGAAGAAGCTTGACGAGGCCCTCGCCAACGGCGCCCGCTGGGTCTCGCCCACCGAGGTGAAGGAGAAGGCTCGCCGCATGGCCCGGCGGGAGACCCTCGGTTTGTACGGGAAGCGCTGGATCGTCGAGCGACGCAACTCCCACGGCGAGCCGTTGCGCGCCCTGACCCGCAAGGACTACGAGAGCACCCTCGCCAAGTTGATCGCCCCCACTCTGGGGCGAATGCACGTCGACGAGATCACCCGGGCCGACGTGCGCAGCTGGTACGCCGGTCTCGCCGAAGCCGGCGTGCGGTCCAGGACCAAGGCTTACGGGTTGCTCCGGGCGATCATGAACTCGGCCGTGGACGATGAGCTGATCA
>Ga0116179_1001441_pt1 | contig 17822 bp, 13 predicted proteins | sample AD_UKC071_MetaG_FD_89751 | JGI IMG/M metagenome (GOLD analysis project Ga0116179, IMG submission 89751) | Active sludge microbial communities of municipal wastewater-treating anaerobic digesters from USA - AD_UKC071_MetaG | ecosystem: Engineered > Bioreactor > Anaerobic > Digestate | place: USA...
GCCAGGTTGACGTCGCTCTCGGTGATCGCACCCACACCGCGGTGGATGATGCGCAGCTGCACCGATTCATCCACGTCGATCTTGAGCAGCGACTCCTCGAGCGCCTCAACGGCACCGGAGACGTCACCCTTGATGATGAGGTTGAGGGCTTCGACCTTGCCGTCTTCGAGGGCCTTGGTGAAGTCCTCGAGGCTGATGCGCTTGCGCGCCTTGGCCAGCAGGGCGTTGCGCTCCACTGCCTCACGCTTCTCAGCGATCTGGCGGGCGGTGCGGTCCTCCTCGACGACGATGAACGTGTCGCCTGCGCGGGGCACGGTCGACAGACCCTGCACCTGCACGGGGCGCGACGGCCAGGCCTCGAGCACGGTGTCACCGTTCTCGTCGTGCATGGCACGCACGCGGCCGTAGGCGGTTCCCGCGACGATCGCGTCACCGACGCGCAGCGTTCCCGACTGGATGAGCACGGTCGCGACCGCGCCACGGCCCTTGTCGAGCTTGGCTTCGATGGCCACGCCGCGAGCATCCTTGTTGGGGTTGGCGCGCAGGTCGAGTCCAGCATCTGCGGTGAGCAGTACGGCGTCGAGCAGCTCGGCGATACCCACGTTGTTGAGCGCGGAGACATCCATGAACATGGTGTCGCCTCCGTACTCCTCGGCGACCAGACCGAACTCGGTGAGCTGCTGGCGCACCTTGGCGGGGTTGGCCCCCTCCTTGTCGATCTTGTTGACGGCGACCACGATCGGCACGCCTGCTGCCTGCGCATGGTTGAGCGCCTCCACCGTCTGCGGCATGATGCCGTCGTCGGCGGCGACAACGAGGATCGCGACGTCGGTCACCTGCGCACCACGAGCACGCATGGCGGTGAACGCCTCGTGACCCGGGGTGTCGATGAAGGTGATGGCGCGCTCGTGGCCCTCATGCTCGGTCCAGACCTGGTAGGCACCGATGTGCTGGGTGATGCCACCCGCCTCACCGGCAACCACGTTGGCGTTGCGGATCGCGTCGAGGAGCTTGGTCTTTCCGTGGTCGACGTGGCCCATGACGGTCACGACCGGCGGACGGATCTCCAGGTCCTCGTCGCTCTCGTCTTCGAGCTCCTGGTCGAGGTCGAGGTCGAAGCCGGCGAGCAGCTCGCGGTCCTCGTCCTCGGGCGAGACCATCTCGATCTTGTAGTTGAGCTCGCCCGCGAGGATCGAGAACGTCTCCTCGTCGAGCGACTCCGTTGCGGTCGCCATCTGGCCGAGGTGGAAGAGCGCGGTCACCAGGCTGCCCGGCTGCACCATGTAGCCGGTCAGCGTCTCCAGCTTGTCGGCCAGGTCGGTGATCGAGGCGCCACGGCGCAGACGGATGACCGTCTTGCCGTCACCGCGGGGAACGCTCACGCCACCCAGCGACGGTGCTTCCCTCAGCTCGAACTCGGCGCGCTTCGTACGCTTCGACTTGCGGGCCTTGCTCTTGCCGCCGCCGCGACCGAAGGCACCAGCGGTGCCACCGCCGGGACCACGACCACGACCACCGGCACCACCGGCGGGTGGACGGTTGGGTCCGAAGTTGTTGCCGGGCGCACCGCCGGGGGCGCCACCGGGACGGAAGCCGCCGCCACCAGCGGGGCGACCGGGTCCACCCGGACGCTGCTGGAAGGGCGCGTTACCGCCGGGACGCTGACCGAAGGCCGCCGGGCGCGCACCCTGGCCGGGGCCGCCGGGACGCGGGGCTCCGGGGCGCGGGATGGCCCCGGGAGTGCCGGGACGCTGCATGCCCTGGTTGGAGGCGAAGGGGTTGTTTCCGGGGCGCGGTGCGCCCGGGCGCTGCATACCCTGGTTCGACGCGAAGGGGTTGTTGCCGGGGCGGGGGGTGCCAGGACGCGGGATTCCCGCGGGGCTCGGTGCCGCGGCATCCGTGCTTGCTGCTGCCGCCTCGGTGGGTGCCGGGGTCGCAGCCTGGGACTGCGCCGCCTGTGCTTGTGCCTGTGCGAGCGCCTCGGCCTGGGCCTGGCGCTCCGCGACCGTCAGCGGCGGGGCTGCCGGTGCCGGAGCATCGACGTCGTAGTCGTCTGCTGCCGGTGCAGCGGGAGCGGGGGCTGCGGGCCGCGGTGCGGCCTTCGGGGCGGCCTTGGGCTTCTCGGCGGGCGCCGCCGGCTTGACGCCGTCGGCGATCAGCGCCTCCTTCACCTTGCGGGCGACGGGGGGCGCGACGCTGGACGAAGGGCCCTTGACGAACTGGCCGATGTCTTTCAGCTTGTCGAGCACGATCTTGGATTCGATGCCGAGTTCGGCAGCGATTTCGTGCACTCGTGGGTTAGCCACAATTCTCCTGTCTGGGTCTGCACCCGGACAGGGGCAGACCGTTAGTTACGGACGGGTCTCATTTCGAGCCGCTCATTAGTTGTCCATAGGTCAATCAGCCTGTTCTTCAGTTCCCGGTTGGGAGTGGACTAGTGCAAGCACCTGCGAGGCATCCAGCGCACTGGACACCCTGAGCGCCCTGCCGAATGCTCTGCGCTTGGCGGAGATCTCGACACAGTGCGCCGTGGGGTGCACCCACGCGCCTCGGCCCGGAAGTGTCGCGGACGGATCCGGGACGACCTCACCATCCCGTGCGACAACCCTCAGCAGGAGGGATGCCTCAGCGCGGACGCGGCAGCCGATGCAAGTTCTTACGGGTACCAGTCTAAACCCACGGGGCGCGGTGCTAGTCCTCAAGTATCGAGTCGGGCTGGATGTCGATCCGGGCACCGGTCAACTTCGCGGCCAAGCGGGCGTTCTGCCCTTCCTTGCCGATCGCGAGCGACAACTGGTAGTCGGGCACCAACGCGCGCACCGCCTTCGTGGACTCATCGATCACGTACGAGCTGGTCACCTTGGCCGGCGACAGAGCATTGGCGACGAAGGTGGCGAGGTTGTCGGAGTAGTCGACGATGTCGATCTTCTCGTTGTTCAGCTCGGCGGTGACGGCCCGCACCCGCTGACCCAGTTCACCGATGCAGGCGCCCTTGGCGTTGACTCCCGGCTCCAGCGCGCGAACCGCCATCTTGGTGCGGTGCCCAGCCTCGCGGGCGAGCGAGGTGATCTCCACGATGCCGCTGGCGATCTCGGGAACCTCGAGTGCGAAGAGCTTGCGCACGAGCGCAGGATGCGTGCGGCTCACCGTGATCTGCGGACCCTTGAGTCCCTTGCTCACGGCCGTGACATAGACCCGGATGCGCGTTCCGTGCGCGTAGTCCTCGCCCGGCACCTGCTCCTCGGGCGGCAGGATCGCCTCGACGGTGCCCAGGTCGACGTGGATCATCCGGGGATTCGGTCCCTGCTGGATGACGCCAGCAACGATGTCGCCCTCGCGGCCCTTGAACTCGCCGAGCACGTGATCGTCGGCGATGTCACGCAGGCGCTGGTTGATGACCTGCTTGGCGGCGAATGCGGCGATGCGTCCGAAGTCGTCGGGGCTGTCCTCGGCCTCGCCGATCACAGCACCCTCATCGTCGAGTTCGGGCACCCAGATGGTGACCTTGCCAGTCTTGCGGTCGAGCTCGACGCGGGCCTTCAGCGACGTGGCATCCGTCGACTTGTGCTCGGGCTGTGCCTTCTGATCAAGGAGGCCGACATGCTTGAGATAGGCCGTCAGGATGGCCTGCTCGATGATCTGCACGAGTTCCTCGAAGGGGATCTCGCGCTCGCGCTCCATGAGGCGCAGCACGCTCAGGTCGATGTCCACTGAGGGCCTCCGGTATTGAGATCTGGTGCTCGAACGACCGATGCCGCCGATGCGACACCCAGTTTAGCGGTCGGGGCGCGGACGGCACACCGTCGCACCGGCCGCCCTCCCCTACTGTGGAGGAATGCCCCTCGAACGACTCCTCGCCACCGTCGCACTGAGCACCATCGCGGTGATCGGTCTGTCCGGATGCGTGACGATCGTTCCAGCCGCACCCGTTCCGGTCGCGGACGGCTCGGTGCCGCAGGAGCAGGACGACGACTTCGGCACTGTGGACGTCTTCACGGTGTTGGACGACGGAACTCTCGACCCCGCGGCATCCGGCCTCACGGCGACGGTCTGGGACACCTTCACCCGTGTGGCCACGCTCGATTTCGCAGCCGAGGTGATGACGCAGTACCGCGTCGGCGATTCAGCGTCGAGCGACACGCTCGCCTACGTGTACCAGGACGACGATCCTCAGTACTGGGTGCTCGCCGCCAACCTCGCGACAAGTGACGATCCGACCCAGCTGGTGGCGACACTCATCCACGAGTACGGGCACATCCTGATGCTGGCCACCGACGAGGTGGACCCGACCGCGACATCGTGCGACACGATCGAACTCGACGAGGGTTGCGCGCACGGCGACTCGGTGCTCCTGGCGTTCCAGCAGCAGTTCTGGGCGCCCTACGGCGACGCGGCACCCGATCTCGCGAACACCGACGCCGGCCTCGCCTGGGAGTTCTACCTCGCCCACGAGGACGACTTCGTGAGCGACTACGCGGCAACCAACGCGATCGAGGATGCCGCGGAGACGTTCATGACGTTCGTGCTCGAGGACGAGCCGACGGGCGACTCGATGGTGGCGCGCAAGCTCGAGTTCTTCTGGGGGTACCCGGAACTCGTGGCGATCCGCGAGCGCATCCGTACCGAGTTCGCCGACGACCTCGGGCTCGTCGGCTAGCTAGGCGAGCAGCGCCGCACCCACCTCGTCGAGGCCGATGCTCGTGCGCTCGCCAGTGCGGCGATCCCAGAGCTCGACACGACCCTCGGCGGCATCCCGACCGACGATGACGATCTGGGGCACGCCGAGCAGCTCGGCGTCGCCGAACTTCACGCCGGGCGAGACCTTGGGGCGATCGTCGAACAGCACGTCGAAGCCGCTCTCCTCCAGCGAACCGACGAGCGCCTCGGCGGTCTCGTAGATGACCTCCTCGCGACCCGCGGCGATCACGTGCACGTCGAACGGCGCGATGTTGCGGGGCCAGATCAGCCCCTTCTCGTCGTTGTTCGCCTCGGCGATGACCGCCATGATGCGGGTCACGCCGATGCCGTAGGAGCCCATCGTGACGGTGACAAGCTTGCCGTTCTCGTCGAGCACCTTGAGTCCGAGTGCCTCCGCGTACTTGCGGCCCAGTTGGAACACATGGCCGATCTCCATGCCGCGTGCGAGCTCGACGGGGCCCGAGCCATCCGGTGCGGGGTCACCCGCGAGCACCTCGCCGACCTGCACGACGCCGTCGCCGACGAAGTCGCGCCCGGCCACCAGACCGAAGACATGACGACCGTGCTCGTTGGCTCCGGTGATCCAGCCGCTGCCCTCGGAGACCCTCGGGTCGAGCAGATATCGGATGCCCGTGGCACTCTTCTCGCCGAGCACGGCACCGGCCGCCGACCACGGACCGATATAGCCCTTGACGAGCCCGGGACGGCCGTCGAGCTTGTCGAGACGTGCGAAGTCCGCCTCGGTGGCGGGCTCCACCTCGGCGGGCGCGAACGCCACCTCGGCGCGCTTCATGTCCACGTCGCGGTCTCCCGGCAGGCCAACGATCACCAACTCGCGGTTGCCCTCGAGGTCGGTGAGCGCGAGCACGATGTTCTTGAGCGTGTCCGCCGCGGTCCAGGCACGACCGTCCGGACGCGGGTGCTTCTCGTTGGCAAGCGCGACGAGCGTTGCGATCGTCGGGGTGTCGGGGGTGTCGAGCACCTCAGCGGGGGTCAGCTTCTCGAAGGAGCGGGCGGGCGGCGCCGCGGTCGTGAATGCCTCGACGTTGGCGGCGTACCCGCCGTCGGTGCGCACGAAGGTGTCCTCGCCGATCGGAGTCGGGTGCAGGAACTCCTCGCTCTTCGATCCACCCATCGCGCCGGCATCCGCCTTGACGATCACGTAGTCGAGCCCGAGGCGCTGGAAGATGCGCTCGTAGGCGTCGCGGTGCTGCTGGTACGAGACATCCAGGCCCGCATCGGTGTAGTCGAAGGAGTAGCTGTCCTTCATCGAAAACTCGCGACCGCGCAGAAGGCCGGCGCGCGGTCGGGCCTCGTCGCGGTACTTGTCCTGGATCTGGTAGATCGACAGGGGAAGGTCCTTGTAGCTCGAGTACAGGTCCTTCACGAGCAGCGTGAAGACCTCCTCGTGCGTCGGTGCGAGCAGATAGTCGGCGCCCTTGCGGTCCTTGAGACGGAAGATGCCGTCGCCGTACTCGGTCCAGCGGCCGGTGACCTCGTAGGGTTCTCGCGGCAGCAGCGCCGGGAAGTGCACCTCCTGCGCGCCGAACGCCGCGAGCTCCTCACGGATGATGTTCTCGATCTTGCGACGCACCTTCAGGCCCAGAGGCAGCCACGCGAACACTCCGGGGGCCTGTCGACGGATGTAGCCGGCGCGAACGAGGAGGCGATGGCTCGCGACCTCGGCGTCGACCGGATCCTCGCGGAGGGTGCGGACGAAGAGCTGGGAGAGGCGTGTGGACACGCCCTCCATGCTAGTTGCGCGACTCAGGCGCGCTGTGCACGTCGACGCGCGACGAACATCAGCGCTGCCCCGGCGAGAAGCCCGAATGCTGCTGCACCCAGGAGGGGCGCGGAGACCGTGCTGCCTGTCGCAGCAAGTGCCGGGGCCGCGGCCACTGTCGGGACGAGCGACTGAAGCACGAGATCCCAATCGGCCATGGTCTCACCGCCGCCGTTGAACCAGTCCCACGCGAGGTAGCTGAACGAACCACTGCCGACCGCCCAGGTGCCCACGCCGAGGCTCGTACCGTCCGGTGAGACGTACAGCGGTGTCAGGGGAGCGAGAAGATCAGGTGTCCACGTATCAAAGACCTCCTGCCCGCCCGTGTACGACACATCGAAGAGAGTCGCCGGAAGGTCGGGGTCGGCGGTCTGGAGCACCCAACCCAAGCCGCCGGGAGAATTGTTGTCGCCCCAGACCGAGGAGTAGTCGAGGCCGGTAAGGAAGTTCAGAACGGCGAGATGATCGTAACCACCGGTGCCAATCATGACGCCGCCCGCGACGACCCACGCCTTGATGACGGCCATCGCGGCGTCGGTGATCACAGAGGTTCCACCGGGCGTGTAGTTCGTGCCCTCGGGGAACACCAGCACGTTGATGCCCGCGAGAGCGGCAGACCAAGCCGTGTCGGATCCGTCGCCGCCATCGAATGTCGTGACGGTCGCGCCGGAGCCCTGCAGCGCGGCCAGGGTGCGCTCGTCCTCCTGACCCGGGTTCGTGTCACCGTAGGCCGAGTTTGAGAACATCAGCACATGGGTATCGGCCGTGGCTGCGCTCGCGGAACTCGTCACGAGAAGCGGGGCGGAGACCAGGGCGATGGTGGCGACCAGGGCGAGGGCAGCGGTGCGGATGCGCGACGTCATAGGGCATGTATATCAGGTTTTTCCCAGCTTCGCGGACAGCGCCTTGCCGTGGGGTCGACCTAGCTGGTGGTGACGAGCGGTGACCCCGTGGCACCCGGAGGCATCTCAGCGGCGAGCCGGTTGGCCTCCTCGATGAGAGTCGCGACGATGTCCGCCTCGGGCACGGTCTTGATGACCTCGCCCTTGACGAAGATCTGGCCTCGGCCGTTGCCGCTCGCAACCCCGAGGTCGGCCTCGCGGGCCTCCCCCGGACCGTTGACGACGCATCCCATGACGGCGACGCGCAGCGGCACGGTCATGCCCTCGAGGCCGGCGGTGACGTCGTTGGCCAGGGTGTAGACATCCACCTGGGCACGACCGCAGCTCGGGCAGGAGACGATCTCGAGCTTGCGCTCGCGCAGGTTGAGCGACTGGAGGATCTGAAGGCCCACCTTGACCTCCTGCGCGGGCGGCGCGGAGAGCGAGACGCGGATGGTGTCGCCGATGCCCTCAGACAGCAGGATGCCGAAGGCCGTGGCCGACTTGATGGTGCCCTGGAACTCGGGGCCAGCCTCGGTCACGCCGAGGTGCAGGGGCCAGTCGCCGCGCTCGGCGAGCAGGCGGTAGGCCTTCACCATCACGATGGGGTCGTTGTGCTTGACGGAGATCTTGAAGTCGTGGAAGTCGTGCTCCTCGAAGAGGCTGGCCTCCCACACCGCGCTCTCGACGAGCGCCTCCGCGGTCGCCTTGCCGTACTTCTGCAGGATGCTCGGCTCGAGTGATCCCGCGTTGACGCCGATGCGGATCGATACGCCCGCGGCCTTCGCGGCCTTCGCGATCGCCCCGACCTGGTCATCGAACTTCTTGATGTTGCCCGGGTTCACGCGCACGGCACCGACGCCGGCATCGATGGCCGTGAACACGTAGCGCGGCTGGAAGTGGATGTCGGCGATCACGGGGATCTGGCTCTTCGCCGCAATGATGTGCAGCACGTCGGCGTCATCCTGATGGGGCACGGCCACTCGCACGATGTCGCAGCCGGTGGCCGTCAGTTCGGCGATCTGCTGCAGGGTCGCGTTGATGTTCGTGGTCTGCGTCGTCGTCATCGACTGCACGCTCACCTGGTGGTCGCTGCCCACCCCCACCTTGCCCACGTGGATCTGGCGGGTCTTGCGTCGGGGAGCGAGGACTTCGGGAACCTTGGGCATTCCCAGATTGATGGCTGGCACGCTTCTAGTTTACGTGCGTGGGAGATGGCAGGGCCCTGACGTCACCGGGCGCTCCAGCCGCCGTCCATGGTGTACGACGCGCCGGTGACCATCCCGGCCGTGGGCCCGCACAGCCAGGCGACAAGATCTGCGACCTCATCGGGTTCGACCAGCCGTTTGATCGCGCTCTCCGTGAGCATGACCTTCTCGACGACCTCGGATTCCGGTATGCCGTGCACCTTCGCCTGATCGGCGATCTGCTTCTCGACGAGGGGCGTTCGCACATACCCCGGGTTCACGCAGTTGCTCGTCACACCGTGCGGCCCGCCCTCGAGCGCGGTCACCTTGGACAGCCCCTCGAGACCGTGCTTGGCCGTGACGTAGGCGACCTTGAACGGCGAGGCGCGCAGCCCGTGAACCGAGCTGAGGTTGACGATCCGCCCGAAGCCGCGGGCGTACATCTTCGGAAGTGCCGCGCGGATCAACAGGAAGGGGGACTCCACCATCAGACGTTGGATTCGAGCGAAGACGGTCGGGTCGTAGGTCTCGATGGGCCCGACCTGCTGGATGCCGGCGTTGTTGACGAGAGTGTCGATGTCCAGTGACACCTCCGCGAGCGCCGCCGTGTCGCCGAGGTCGACGACCCAGGGCTCGCCACCCACCTCCTCGGCCACGCGCTCGGCCGACTCGCGATTGAAGTCGGCGACGATCACGTGGGCACCCCGACCCGAGAGGGCCTTGGCGCAGGCAGCACCGATGCCGCTGCCTCCACCCGTGACGAGGGCACGTCTACCGTCGAGTGTCATTGCTGGGTCCTTCCGACCGTCGGTTTCGTCTGATCTGCAGGTGCCGGCCCGTCCGCCTCGGGGGCCACGGCGAGCGCACGACGGATGAATCGCATCATCTCGTCGAAGACCGCGTCCGGTACCTCGGAGGTGCCGCTGGCGGTCGGGTCTGCGTTGTCGCCCACCGGGGCTCCGTCGCCCCAGAGCACCCAGCGCATCCCGATCATCTCGCCGATGCCCATGAGCGCCCACGCCGCGACCGTCGGGTCGATGTCGCCGACCTCACCCTTCTCGCGAGCTTCTGCGAGCCCGGAGATGTAGCCCTCGACGATGCGGGTGTAGTGCGATCGCAGCGCGCGGGGCGACACGAATTCGGCCTCCCGCACGATGCGGTACAGCGCGGGATGCTCCGCCGTGAAGGCGAAGAACGCACGGAAGCCGGCTCGCTCCGACTCGAGTCGTGTCGCCGAACCGGTCGAGGCCTCGCTCATCGCGTGGCGAACGCGCCGGTTCAGGTCGTCGACGAGCTCCTCGAAGATCTCGAGTTTGCTGGCGAAGTACAGATAGAACGTGCCCTGCCCGACCCCGGCCTCCTCGGTGATGCGCACGATGGATGCCTCGGTGTACCCGTAGCGCGCGAACACGACCTCGGCGGCCGCAAGCAGCTTTGCCCTCGTTCTTGTGCCGCGTGCGGTCAGAGGGGCGGCGCTCATCGGGTGGTCCGTTCGGTGTGTTCGGTGTGTTCGGTGTGTTCGGGCTGCTCGATCGGCTCGGGCTGCTCGGCGAGCCAGTTCTGCAGCAGCAGGCGCCTCATGGCCTTGTTGCTGGAGGTACGAGGTATCACGGAAACAAACCGCACGTGGTGGGGAACCTTGAACCGGGCGAGTGATGCGCCGCAGAAGTTCAGCAGATCGGTCTCGTCTGTCGCGACGCCTACCCGCGCCACGACCCAGGCCACTCCGACCTCGCCCCACCTGTCATCGGGAACGCCGACGACCGACACGTCTGCGACAGCGGGGTGGGAGAACAGCACGCTCTCGACCTCGGCCGGGGCCACATTCTCCCCGCCGCTGATGAAGATGTCCTTGAGGCGATCCACTATGCGGAAATAGCCCTCGGCGTCACGATGGACGAGGTCTCCGGTGGCGAGCCAGCCCGATCGCAGCACCTGGCGGGTCGCGTCATCCTGCCGGAAGTAGCCGGCGAAGACACCCGGTCCTCGAACCAGCAGCTCCCCCTCCGCCTCGCCGTCGAGCACCTCACCGGTCACCGGATCGGCAACGGCGACCTCGACGTGGGGGTAGGGCTTTCCCGCGGATCCGATCTTGCGTCGAGCGTCATCGTCGGGCAGGCACAGCACGTTGGGCGATGCCTCGGTGAGCCCGTAGCCCTGGGTGAGAGCGACTCCGCGTGCGTGCCACACCCGCAGCAGCGGTTCGGGCATCGGCGCTCCCCCGACGACCGCGTGGGTCAGGCTGGACAGATCAGCGGTGGCAAAATCCGGATGCTGCGCCAGCAGCAGGTAGTTCGCGGGAACACCCATCATGGTCGTGATGCGGCGGTCGGCGATGAGCTGCAGCACCCGCCCGGGATCGAACGTTCGCTCGAGAACCACAGAGGCCCCCATCCACCAGGCCAGCAGCGGCTGCACGTTCCAGCCGCCCACGTGGTACTGGGGCATGACAGCGAGCACCGTATCGGAACTGGTGATCTCGGCGGTCCTGGACAGCGACAGGTTGGTCCAGAAGCAGTTGGCGTGGGTGAGAATCGCGCCCTTGGCGCGGTCCAGTGTGCCCGACGTGAACATGATGAGCAGGGCATCGTCATCCTCGACGGCACGGCGGATGCCGCCCGCCCCGCCTCCTCGCGCGGGTGCAACCATCTCGCGCTCGATGCCGCCCACGCCGAGGCCACCCGTCGGCGGGCTGGACACGAGCAGTTCGAGCGCGGCGGTGGCCAGCGAGTCGAACTCGTCCTCGATCAGGAGCAGGGCCGGGTGGGATTGTTCGAGCTGCTGGGCCAACTCCCGCGGGGAGAGCCGCCACGACAGGGGAACGAGCACGAGTCCGGCCTTCGCGCACGCGAAGAACAGCACCACGTGATCCGCGCTGTTACCGGTGAGCGTGGCGATGCGGTCGCCGACCCCGTAGCCCGCATCGATGAACGAGTCGGCGAGGCGGGAGGAACGATCCTCGAGCTCCCGGTAGGTGAGCACAACACCTCGATCGTCGATCGCGATGCGCTCGGGTGTGGCGAGGGCACGATCCACCGACCAGCGGCCCAGGGTGTGCAAACCGTCCGATGTCATGAGGCTCCCATACCTGAGACCGGATTCAGGTTTGACTGACGGTATGCCGCCGAGCGCGACGGTGTCAAGCTCGGGCGGGGCGTTCGGTGACCTACTGGAGGGTGATCGGCTTGACGATGTCGGCATAGACGAGAAGCAGCGTCATTGCACCCAGAAGCACCGTGACGACGAGCGTGACCGGCAGGATGCGGGTCGCGTCGATGGGTCCGGGCTCCGGGCGCTTGAAGATTCGCGCGAAGAACCGTCGGATGCCGTCGATCAGCGCGATCGCGATGTGGCCACCGTCGAGCGGCACCAGCGGGATCAGGTTGAACACGAACAGCGCAATGTTGAGCGACGCGACCACCTCGATGATTCCTGCGGCGCGACTGGCGATCGGGATGTCGCTCATGCTGGTGATCTCACCGGCGAGTCGGCCGACGCCGACGACACCGATCAGCCCGTTGGGGTCCCGATCTCCCGGACCGAAGGCCGCGACAGCGACATCCACGAGGCGCTGCGGCAGCTGGGTGATCACCGAGATGATACCCACGACGCGGTCACCGACGGTCGGCAGCACCGCGGTCACGGGCTGCTGCACGATCGCCGTGGCCGACCCGATCCCCAGGAATCCGACCTCCTCGGTGACCTGCTTGCCGTCGGCACCCTTCACGGGAGCGCCCTTGTCGTCGTAGACGTAGCGCTCGGTGAGCAGGGGGGTCGCCGTCAGCGCGACCTCGGTACCGGCCCGATCGACGACGATATCGATACTCTTACCCGCCGAGGCTCGGATGATTGCTGTGGCGTCGTCCCACGCGCCGATCGCCTGACCGTTCATGCTGACGATTCGGTCGCCGGGCTTGATGCCCGCTTCGACACCGGGCGCGACGGGGTCTGCGCTCGTGCACTCCTGGCTCTGACTGGATGCCGCGACGACACACTGCGAGACACTGCCGATCGTCGTCGTGGTCTGAGCGATGCCGAATCCGCACAGGATGACGGTGTACAGCACCACTGCGATGAGCAGGTTCATGACCGGTCCCCCGAGCATGATGATCACGCGTTTGAAGACGGGGAGTTGGAAGAAGGTGCGACCTTCGTCGTCGTCGGCCTTGGTGTCATCCTGAACCAGGGTCTCGAACATGCTGGTGGTGGCGGTGCGGCCACGTCCACCCTCGTGAGCCGGCGCATACATGCCCGACATCGAGATGTACCCGCCCAGCGGGATCGCCTTCAGCCCGTACTCGGTCTCGCCCTTCATCCTCGAGAAGATCGTCGGACCGAAGCCGATCATGTACTGGCCGACGCGCACGCCGAAACGCTTCGCGGGGATCAGGTGGCCGAGTTCGTGGAGACCGATCGACAATGCGAGCCCCACGACGATGATGAGGATGCCGAGGATGTACAGCAGGACAGTTTCCACGGCGCAAGAATAGCCGGGCTAAACCGTGAGCAGCCTGTCTGCCTCGGCGCGCGCCCAGCGTTCGGCTTCGAAGACCGACTCGAGGCTGAACTCGTCGGCGCTGTGAGCGTCGACGACTCGCTCCACGATGTCGACGATGTCGAGGTAGCCGATGCGCCCAGCGTGGAACGCGAGCACTGCCTGCTCGTTCGCGGCGTTGAAGACGGCGGGATAGGTGCGACCCGCCTCGCCGACGCGCTTGGCGAGTGCGACCGCCGGGAAGACCTCGGTGTCGAGCGGTTCGAAGGTCCACTGACTGGAGACCGTCCAGTCGAGGGGGCGTCCCACCCCGGCGACCCGGTTGGGCCAGTCGAGTCCGAGCGAGATGGGAAGCCTCATGTCGGGCGGGCTCGCCTGGGCGATCGTCGAGCCATCCACGAACTCCACCATCGAGTGCACGATCGACTGGGGATGAACCGTGACCTCGATGCGGTCGTAGGGCACGCCGAACAGCAGGTGCGCCTCGATCACCTCGAGGCCCTTGTTCACGAGAGTTGCCGAGTTCGTCGTGACGACGAGCCCCATGTCCCAGGTGGGATGCGCGAGCGCCTCGCGGGGGGTGACCTCTCGCAGCGATTCGCGGCTTCGACCCCGGAAGGGTCCGCCGGAAGCGGTCAGGACCAGACGGGAGACCTCGTCCGCCGTGCCCGAGCGCAGCGCCTGCGCGATCGCCGAATGCTCGGAGTCGACGGGAACCAGCTGCCCCGGGCGCACTCGGGATGTCACGAGCTCACCACCGACGATGAGGCTCTCCTTGTTGGCGAGCGCAAGAACCGCCTCGGTCTCAAGCACCGCGAGAGTGGGACCGAGCCCGACCGAACCCGTGATGCCGTTGAGCACCACGTCCGCCTGCACGGTGCGCACGAGCTGGCTCGCCTCGTCGGCGCCGAAGGCGATGTGCTCCACTGAGAACTCGGCGGCCTGGGCGCCGACCGCCTCGCGGTTGCTGCCCGCCGCCAACCCCACGACCTCGAAGAGGTGGGGGTTGGCGGCGATGACCTCGAGCGCTTGAGTGCCGATCGAACCGGTCGAACCGAGGATGATCACTCTGCGCATGGGATCAGGCTAGCTGGCTCAGCCGATGCCCAGAATGTCGATCACGAAGACCAGGGTGTCGGTGCCGCCGATGTCGGGCGGGCTGCCGGCCGAGCCGTAACCCTGGTCCGGCGGGATGATGACGATGACCTGCGAACCGACAGTCTGGCCGACGAGCGCCGCCGTGAAGCCCGCGATGACCTGCCCGGTGTTGAAGGTTGCCGGCTCGCCGCGGGCCCAGCTCTCGTCGAAGATCACCTTGGTGTTCCAGTTGACGCCGACGTAGTGCACTGTGACGTCGTCACCATCGGCTACCACCGCCCCGGTGCCCTTCTTCAGCACGGCGAGCTTCAGTTCAGTGGGGGGCGCCTCATCGGGGATCGTGACCGTGGGACGGCCGGTGTCATCCAGCACCACGGTCGGGAAGCCGGGGGTCGCCGGCTGGTCGGCGCCATCGGCCTTGGGGAGCGCGGGAATCTTGGGTGCGGAGATGGACACGACGTCGACCACGAAGACGATGTCGTCACCCGGGGCGACACCGAGCTGGTCCGAGCCGGCCTCGCCGAACGAGTCGGCGGCGGGGATGACGCCGACCACGCGCGATCCGACGGTGGAGCACTCCAAGGTCTTCACGATGCCCACCAGGAACTGGGTGTCGTCAACCGGGAACTCGACGGTCGAACCCTCGGTGTACTCGGTGGCAGCGAGCTCAACGCCGGTCTCACCGTCGAAGAGGGCATAGTCGACGTTGACGTTGTCACCCGCAACGACTGTGTCGCCGTCACCGTTGATCACGACCGTGCGCTCGGTGGCCGGGGCTGCGGTGGGGAAGTTGATCGTGACATCCGGCTTCGTGCCGAAGTCGCCGGAGACCTTCACGGCGTTCGAGACAGAACCCGACGGCGTTGCAGCGCAGTCTGAGGACCCGGTGGTGCCGGCGGTGCACCCGGCGAGCGAGGCGACGAGTCCGGCCGTGACGAGTAGGGAGAGTGCAGCGCGTCGCGGAGTGACGTTCACAGGGCAACTTTCTTCAGGAATGGTGAGGGCAAGGCATCCATCATGGCGCACCGAGCCTGAACGTGTGGTGCGAACGAGGGTGACCTACGGGGCGACCACGTGAATGATCGGCTGGTGCGCAACGACGAAGTTCACCGACGATGCGATGAAGCACTTCTCGCTGGCCTCACGGTGGAGCGCAAGCGCGAGCTCGGGGTCCCCGGCCGAGATCTCGACCACGGGACGCAGGGTTGCTCCGGTGAAGTGTCCGCCGCCGTCAGCCGTCTGCTCGATCGTTCCGGTGGCGTCATCCCGGTAGCTCTCGACCACGATGCCGTTCGCGGTGGCGACGTGCAGATAGCTGAGCATGTGGCACTGGCTGAGCGACGCGATGAGCATCTCCTCGGGGTTCCAGCGGTCGGCATCACCGTGGAACACGCGCGCACTCGAACCCTGGATGGGCGGATTTCCCGGCGAACTGATGACGTGGTCGCGCCCGTAGGAGCGGTAGTTGCTGGTGCCGGTTCCTCGATTGCCCTGCCACTCGAGTTGCACCTCGAACCGATGCTCAATCTGCATGGCTCGCTCCGGTCAATAGGCGGATAAACTTGAGCCCATTATGACTGACACTCTTGCGCCCACGACCTCTGCCGTTGTTCAGGAACGCCGCGTTGTCACGGCAATTCCCGGGCCCAAGTCACAGGCCCTGCACGAGCGACGACTCAAGGTCGTGCCGGTGGGCGTGACCGCCGCTCTTCCCGTCTACATCGAGCGTGCTCACGGCGCGATCCTGGTCGACGTCGACGGCAACCAGTTCATCGACCTCGGTGCGGGTATCGGCGTGACCACCATCGGGCACACGGATGACGCGGTGGTAGCCGGGGCAACCGAGCAGCTCGAGAAGCTCACCCACACCCTCTTCACCATCACGCCCTACGAGGGATACGTGCGGGTCGCCGAGTACCTCGCCGCCCACACCCCCGGCGATTTCGCGAAGAAGACGGTGCTCGTCAACTCCGGCGCCGAGGCGGTCGAGAACGGCGTCAAGATCGCCCGCAAGTACACGGGCCGCAACGGTGTCGCGGTGCTGGAGCACGCCTACCACGGTCGCACCAACCTCACGATGGCCATGAACTTCAAGGCGTCCCCGTACTCATTGGGCTTCGGGCCCTTCGCCGGCGACGTCTACCGCGCGCCGAACTCGTACCCGTACCACGATGGACTCAGCGGTGCGGATGCCGCGGCCCGCACGATCTCGTACCTCGAGAAGACCGTGGGCGCGGCCGACCTCGCGTGCCTCGTCGTCGAGCCCATCCAGGGTGAGGGTGGCTTCCAGGTGCCCGCCGATGGCTACCTGCCCGCCCTTCAGGCGTGGTGCACCGCCAACGGCATCGTCTTCATCGCCGACGAGATCCAGAGCGGCATGGCCCGCACCGGCAAGTACTTCGCGAGCGAGCACTTCGGCCTCGTGCCCGACATGGTGCTCTCGGCCAAGGGCATCGCGGGCGGCCTGCCGCTGGCCGGCGTCACCGGTCGCGCCGAGATCATGGATTCGGCCCAGCCCGGCGGACTCGGCGGCACCTTCGGTGGCAACCCGGTGTCGGCCGCTGCGGCGATCGCCGTCTTCGAGCAGATCGAGCAGAAGAACCTGCTCGCGGAGGCCGTGCGCATCGAGAATGCTCTGAAGGGCGCCCTGCTCGAGCTGCAGAAGAAGTACCCGGTGATCGGCGACGTGCGCGGAATCGGCGCCATGATCGCGATCGAGCTGGTGCAGCCGGGAACTCACGAGCCCAACGCAGCCGCCGTGTCGGCGATCTCGGCGTTCGCCGCGCAGAAGGGCGTGCTGCTGCTGACGGCGGGAACCTACGGCAACGTTCTTCGGTTCCTGCCGAGCCTCGCCATCAGCAACGAGCTGATTGCGGAGGCCGTCGGAGTCATCGACGAGGCGTTCGCCAGCCTGTGAGCTGGAGCGCGGCAGGCGACCCCGAGCTCGATAACCTCTCGGCGGCGGGAGTCGTACCCCTTGCCGCAGTGCACCGCTCGCGCATGCGCGAATCGATCCACCTCGGCGCCGCTGCCGTGGTGGGGCCCGACGGGGAGGTTGTGCGTGCGCTCGGTGACATCGACGCGCTCATCTACCCGCGGTCGACGCTCAAGTTCCTTCAGGCGATCACCGTTCTGAGGTCCGGAGTTGATCTCGACGGCCCTGAGCTAGTGCTCGCCGCAGCCAGTCACACGGGCACGGCAGCGCACGTAGAGGTCGTGAGATCGATCCTCCACCGGGCCGGATTGGATGAGTCGGCACTGCAGTGCCCAGCCGACTGGCCTTCCGACCCGAACTCCCGGGACGAGGCATCCGGCCCAGCGCGCATCACGATGAACTGCTCCGGCGAGCACGCAGCCTTCCTATTGGCCTGTGTGCGCAACGGATGGCCCATCGATTCGTACCTGGCTGCGCGTCACCCCCTGCAGCTGATCGTCCAGCGCACGGTCGAGGACTACACGGGGGAACCAGTGGATCACACCGGCATCGACGGTTGCGGCGCGCCGCTGCACGCCGTCTCCCTGCGCGGGCTCGCCCGCGCGACCGGACTCGTGGCCCGCGGTGCCGACGCGGACGCCGAGAGACTGTCGCGGGCGATCCGTCGGGATCCCTGGGCGCTCGACAGCCCCGCCGTCGCCAGTGTGATGAGCGAACTGGGACTCATTGCGAAGAACGGTGCAGA
>Ga0116179_1001450_pt1 | contig 17752 bp, 15 predicted proteins | sample AD_UKC071_MetaG_FD_89751 | JGI IMG/M metagenome (GOLD analysis project Ga0116179, IMG submission 89751) | Active sludge microbial communities of municipal wastewater-treating anaerobic digesters from USA - AD_UKC071_MetaG | ecosystem: Engineered > Bioreactor > Anaerobic > Digestate | place: USA...
AGCGCTGGCGCGCTGTCCGTCGAGACTCCTCCGGACAACCGGCTGACCCCAACAAGCGTCGTCGTCTATTCCGGACAGCGCTGGCGCGCTGTCCGTCGAGACTCCTCCGGACAACCGGCTGACGCCGGTTATCCGTCGTCGTCTAACATCTCGGGGCTCAGGCCGACCTCAGTGTTCGGAATGCCGAGCTCTGCCGCGCGCTTGTCCGCGGTGGCCAGCAGCCGCCGGATCCGGCCGGCAACTGCGTCCTTGGTCAAGGGCGGGACGTGCAGCTGGCCGAGTTCCTCAAGGCTCGCCTGCTTGTTGTCCAGCCGCAGTCGGCCGGCCTCCAGCAGGTGCTCGGGAATGTCGTCGCCCAGGATCTCGAGTGCCCGCTTCACCCGGGCACCGGCCGCCACCGCCGCCCGAGCCGAGCGGCGCAGGTTGGCATCGTCGAAGTTGGCCAGCCGATTGGCGGACGCCCGCACCTCCCGGCGCATCCGGCGCTCCTCCCAGGCAAGGACGGACTCGTGCGCGCCAAGCCGGGTAAGCATCGCCGCGATCGCGTCCCCGTCCCGGATCACCACTCGGTCGATGCCCCGGACCTCCCGCGCCTTGGCGCTGATCCCGAGCCGACGGGCCGCGCCGACCAGCGCGAGCGCGGCCTCCGATCCAGGGCAGGTGACTTCCAGCGCCATCGACCGGCCCGGCTCGGTGAGCGAGCCGTGGGCGAGGAAGGCCCCGCGCCAGGCAGCGACGGAGACGTCCAGGCCACCGCTGACCACCTGCACCGGCAGGCCGCGGACGGGGCGGCCGCGGGAATCGATCAGTCCGGTCTGGCGGGCCAGAGCTTCACCGTCGCGGATCAGGCGCACGAGGTAGCGCGCACCGCGGCGCAGGCCACTGCCGGCGATCACCACGAACTCACAGTTGAACCCGAACAGGTCGCCGATCGCCGTGCGCAGGCGGCGGGCCGCAGCGCCGGTGTCGAGTTCCGCCTCGACCACAATCCGTCCGCCGGCGATGTGCAGGCCGTTGGCGAAGCGCAGCAACGCGGCGACTTCGGCCCTGCGAAGCTCCGGCTTGGTCACCTCGAGGGTGGCCAGTTCGGCCTTCACCTGCTGCGTCATCGCCATCTGCGCGCTGCTACCTCTCGATCGAGCCTGGGTGGGAGTGGGGCTCAGCTTACAGACCCATGATCCCGGCATACACCGCGGACAGCAGGTGCGGATCGTGCCGGGGGGAACCGTCCCGCATCCGCACCGGTGCCACCACCAGGCGGGCGCCAAGGGAGCGGACGTAGGTTGCCAGGTGCGTGTCCCCGTCCGCGAACGAAGGATCGGCGACCACCGCGTCCAGGCGAAGGCCCGGTGCGTGCTCGGCCAGCACCTCCACATGCCGGGACGCGGTGTAGGCCGGCGTCTCGTCCGCGGTCGGCACCAGGTTGAGCGTGAGGATGCGCTGCGCCGGCGAGGCGAGGATCGCATCCAGCAGTTCGGGGACGAGCACGTGCGGGATCACCGAGGAGTACCAGGACCCGGGCCCGAACACCAGGTGGTCGGCTTCGGCGATCGCGCGCAGCGCCTCAGGCACGGCCGGCGGGTTGGCCGGCACCAGCCGGACGTCCCCGATGTCGCCATTGGCCAGGGCAACCTCTTCCTGGCCCACCACCACCATGGTGTCGTCTGGGTACTCGGGGTCGGCGCCGATCACGTCCGCCTCGATCACCAGCGGAACCGCTGCCATCGGCAGCACCCGACCCTCGACGTGCAGCATGGACGCCACCATGTCCAGGCCGGCTACCGGGTCGGCACGCTGCTGCCAGAGCCCGGCGATCAGCAGGTTGCCGATGCTGTGCCCGCCCAATGGACCCTCGCCAGGGAACCGTGATTGGAGCACCTCGGCCCACGCACGACCGACCTCGTCATCTCCGCAGAGCGCGGCGAGCGCCATGCGCAGGTCGCCTGGCGGCAGGATCGGGAACTCGTCGCGGAGCCGGCCCGAGGATCCACCGTCGTCGGCGACCGTCACCACCGCGGTCAGCCGATGGGTCAGCTGGCGCAGCGCACTCAGGCTGGCCGCGAGTCCGTGTCCCCCACCGAAGGCAACCACCGCCGGCGGTTTGGTGAAGTTCATTCCCTGCCCAGATCGCGGTGGACCACCTCGGCCGGGGTCCCGTCCACGGCCAGGCGACGGGCGATCTCCTCCACGATCGCGGTCGAACGATGCTTGCCGCCGGTGCAGCCGATCGCCACCATGGCGTGCCGCTTGCCTTCGCGGACGTAGCCCGGGATCATCAGCCGGATCATGCCGAGCACATGGTCGAGGAAGGGTTCCGCATCAGGTTGGCCAAGCACGTAGTGGGCCACGGGCTGCGACAGGCCCGACTGCGGACGCAGGGCCGGCACCCAGTGCGGGTTCGGCAGGAAGCGCACGTCCAGCACGATGTCGGCGTCGATCGGGATGCCGTTCTTGAAGCCGAACGACAGCAGAGTGAGCTTGAGTTGCGCCTCGTCCTCGTCCGCGAAGGCCACCGTGACCCTGGCGGCTAGGTCATGCACGTTCAGCGCGCTGGTGTCGATGACCAGGTCGGCGCTGGCTCGCAGGCCGGCCAGCAACTCGCGCTCGCGGCGGATGCCGTCAAGGATGCGTCCGGGGCCCTGCAGTGGGAGCGGCCGGCGTACCGACTCTTGCCGGCGCACGATCGTCTCGTCGCTGGCATCGATGAACACGATCTGCGGCACGATTCCGGCTTCACCGAGAGTGGCGAACGCTTCCGGAATCTGCTGGAACTCCGACCGGCTGCGGACGTCCAGCAGCACGGCCACGCGGTTGAACTCGCGCTGCCGGCTCACCTCGATCAGGTCGGGCAGCAGGCTCGGCGGCAGGTTGTCCACCACCAGCCAGCCAAGGTCTTCGAGGGTGTGCCCTGCGGTCCGCTTCCCGGATCCGGAAAGGCCGGTCAGCACCAGTAGTCGGACTGCGGGCGTCGATTGCATGGCTTCATTATCACCGCCGCTGCGTCCACACCGGTCAGGTCTGGATGATCTCGCCGGTGGTCAGGTTGATCGCCTCGGCCGGCTCATGCTGAGCAAGCGCCTCCTTCACCGCGGCTGCGGTCTTCAGGCCGACGCCGGGTACCTCGGCCAGTTGCTCGACCGTTGCCGCCCGCAGCTTTCGCAGCGAGCCGAAGTACTTCAACAGGGCCTTGCGCCGGATCTCCCCCAGCCCGGGGACGTCGTCCAGCGCAGACTCGACCATGGACGCGCTGCGACGGCTGCGATGGTGGGTGATCGCGAAGCGGTGCGCCTCGTCGCGGACCCGCTGCAGCAGGTACAGCCCCTCGCTGGCGCGCGGCAGGATCAGCGGGTACTCCTCACCAGGCAGCCAGACCTCCTCCAGTTTCTTGGCGAGGCCGCAAAGTGCGACGTTCTGAATGCCGAGTTCACTCAGCGCAGCCTGGGCTGCGGCCACCTGGGGAGCGCCGCCATCCACCACAACCAGTCCCGGCAGGTAGGCGAACTTGCGCGGCGCGCCAGTGGTCGGGTCGACCAGCAGCGGCCCGGACTCCTCGCCGGTGCGCTCGTTCTCGGCGAGCAGCCGGTTGAACCGGCGGGTGATCACCTCGCGCATCGCACCGACGTCGTTGCTGCCCTCGACGGTGCGGATGATGAACCTTCGGTATTCGCTCTTGCGCGCCAGACCGTCCTCGAAGACGACCATCGAGCCGACCACCTCGCTGCCCTGAGTGTGCGAGATGTCGTAGCACTCGATCCGCAGCGGCACTTCGGGCAGGCCGAGGGCCTCCTGCAGTTCCTCCAGTGCCCGGTTGCGGGTGGACAGGTCGCTGGCCCGGCGCACCTTGTGCAGCGTCAGCGCGTCCGTTGCATTCCGGGCTGCGGTCTCCAGCAGCGCGGCTCGATCGCCGCGCTTGGGTACCTTCAGCTTCACCTTGGTGCCGCGCTCGTCGCCCAGCAGTTGGGCCAAGACCTCTGGCGACGTGGGTAGGGCCGGCAGCAGGATCTCGGGCGGAATCGACTCGGCGTCCTCTGCGTAGAGCTGCAGCAGGAACTGTTCCAGCAGCCGGCCGGTGTCGGCATCGTCGCTGCGCTCGGCCACCCAGCCGCGTTCGCCGCGCACGCGTCCGTCCCGCACGTTGAAGACCTGGACGGCGACCTCGAGTGGGTCCTCGGCCAGGGCAATGACGTCGGCGTCCGTGCCGTCGCCGAGCACTATCGCATTGCGCTCGCTGGCCTGCTTGAGCGCTACCAGTTGGTCGCGGATCACGGCGGCGCGCTCGTATTCGAGGTTGGTGGCCGCGATCCGCATCTCGGCTTCGAGGCGCCGGGTGAGCGCTGCCGTCCGTCCGGCGAGGAAGTCGCAGACGTCCTCGACGAGCACCCGGTGAGCGTCCGGGTCGATCCGGTCCACGCAAGGGGCGGCGCACTTGCCGATGTAGCCCATCAGGCACGGTCGGCCGCTGGCGCGGGCGCTGCGAAAGACGCCGTTGGTACAGGACCGCATCGGGAAGACCCGCAGCAGCGAATCGATCGTGTCCCGGATGGCCCAAGCCTGGGCATACGGACCGAAGTAGCGGACGCCCTTGCGCTTGCTGCCGCGGCCCACGAAGACCCTGGGGAACTCTTCCGACCAGGTGACCGCGGCCCAGGGGTAGGACTTGTCGTCGCGGTACTTGACGTTGAAGCGCGGGTCGAACTGCTTGATCCAGGTGTACTCAAGCTGAAGGGCTTCGAGTTCGTTGCGCACCAGCGTCCATTCGACCCCAGCAGCGGTGCGCACCATGGTCTGGGTACGGAAATGCAGCGCGGACGGGTCGGCGAAGTACGAGTTGAGCCGCTGACGCAGGTTGATGGCCTTGCCGACGTAGATCACGCGACCTTCACGGTCACTGAAGCGGTACACGCCCGGTCCGGTCGGAATGGTGCCGGGCGCGGGACGGTAGCTGGCCGGATCAGCCACGACCACCTCCCCTCCCACCGGACGTTCCGGCACGTCAGTCAGCATAGGCACCACCGCCGACGGAACGGTCCCCGAGCCTGATCAGCGATCCCTGAGCTTGACGAGGGGTCTCGACAAGCTCGACCAGCCGAAACGACGGCTTGAAAGGACGGAGCATTCACAGCCTAACCACAGCCAGCACGAACCCGCCGACCCTAGACTGTTGAAACGGCAACTAAAAGGAGCTCCGATGACCAACCCGCTTCCGTCCCGACGCGCCGCGCTGATCACGATCGGCGGCACCACCCTCGCGGTCTGCCTGGCGGGCTGTGCGCCATCGAGTTCCGGAACGGAAGCAGCCGGCGGGGGCGCGTCCGGTGGCGCCGCGGCCGATGGGAACACCGTAAGCGCGGCCGATGTGCCCGTTGGCGGTGGGAAGATCGTCGGCCAGTACGTAGTGACGCAGGCCACCGAGGGCGACTTCCAGGCGTTCAGCTACCTGTGCACCCACCAGAACCTGCCCGTGCAGGACGTCAGCGACGCCGCGATCATCTGCGGACGCCACGGCAGCACCTTCTCTCTCGCCGACGGCTCGGTACTCACCGGTCCGGCCACCAAGGGACTCACCAAGGCCACGGTCACCGTGAACGGCAACAGCCTGAGCATCTCTTAACAGGCTCCTAGGCGAGCAGGGCTGGTTCCGATTCGCCCACAGGTACGCGCTGGCCGTCCAGCACCGCTTTCAGGAACGCTCCGGTGAACGACGCCGGGTTGTCGGCGACCTGCTCGGGTGTGCCCTCGGCAACGACCATGCCGCCGCGAGAACCGCCTTCAGGGCCGAGGTCGATCACCCAGTCGGCCGCCTTGATCACGTCGAGATTGTGTTCGATCACGACCACCGTGTTGCCCTTGTCGACCAGCGACTGGAGCACTTGGAGCAGCTTGCGGATGTCCTCGAAGTGCAAGCCGGTGGTGGGCTCGTCCAGCACATAGATCGTGCGCCCGGTGGACCGCTTCTGGAGTTCGGCAGCCAGCTTCACCCGCTGGGCCTCCCCGCCCGACAGCGTGGTGGCTGGCTGTCCGAGCCGCACATAGCCGAGCCCGACATCCACCAGGGTGCGCAGGTGCCGGGCGATCGCCGGAATGGCGCCGAAGAAGTCCACGCCCTCCTCGATCGGCATGTCCAGCACCTCGGCGATCGTCCTGCCCTTGTAGTGCACCTCCAGCGTCTCCCGGTTGTACCGGGCGCCGTGGCAGACCTCGCAGGGCACGTAGACGTCCGGCAGGAAGTTCATCTCGATCTTGATGGTGCCGTCGCCGGCGCAGTTCTCGCAGCGCCCGCCCTTCACGTTGAAGGAGAACCGTCCCGGCTGGTAGCCCCGCACCTTGGCCTCGGGAGTCTCTGCGAACAGCCGACGGATGTGGTCGAACACGCCGGTGTAGGTGGCCGGGTTCGACCGCGGCGTCCGCCCGATCGGTGACTGGTCGACATGGATGCTCTTGTCGATGTGCTCGATGCCCGTGATCGTGCGGTGCCGTCCGGGAACGGTGTGCGCGTTGTACAACTTCTTCGCCAGCGCTGTGTACAGGATGCTGTTCACCAGCGAGGACTTGCCCGATCCGGAGACGCCGGTGACCGCGATCAACTGGCCGAGCGGGAACTCGACCGTCACATTGCGCAGGTTGTGTTCGGCCGCGCCGTGCACCGTGATCGCCTTGCCAGTGGCCGGACGTCGCCGGCTCGGCATGGGGATGCGCCGGCGTCCGGCCAGGTAGGCGCCGGTCAGCGAGGTCGGGTGCGCCAGGAGTTCGGCCACCGGCCCGGACACGAGCACCTCGCCGCCATGCTCCCCCGCACCCGGGCCGATGTCGACCGCCCAGTCGGCTGTGCGGATGGTGTCCTCGTCATGCTCGACCACGATCAGGGTGTTGCCAAGGTCGCGGAGCCGCACGAGGGTGTCGATCAGTCTTCGGTTGTCCCGCTGGTGCAGGCCGATGGATGGCTCGTCCAGAACATAGAGCACGCCGACCAGACCGGAACCGATCTGGGTGGCCAACCGAATCCGCTGCGCCTCCCCGCCGGAAAGGCTGCCCGCCGGACGCGCCAGCGACAGGTAGTCCAGGCCGACGTCTAGTAGGAACCGCAGCCGCTCGTTGACCTCCTTGACCACCCGCTCGGCGATCTGGGCCTCCCGCTCGGGCAGTTTGAGACCGCGCATGAACCCGGCCACCTCGTCGATAGACATGGCTGACACCTCGGCGATGTTGCGTCCGTCGATGGTCACTGCCAGTGAACTGGGCTTCAACCGGGCGCCGTTACAGGTGAGGCAGGGCACTTCCCGCATGTAGCCCGCGAAGCGTTCCCGCGAGTTCTCCGATTCGGCCTCGGCGTGCCGCCGCCGGATGTAGGGCAACGCACCCTCGTACTTGGCGCGATAGCTGTGCTCGCGTCCGTGCCGCGAGGTGGCGTGCACGGTGATCGCGTGCGGCGCGCCCATCAGCAGCAGGCTCTGGGCGCGGCTGGGCAACTCCTCCCACGGGGTATCGACCGAGAAGCCCTCCTGTGCCCCGAGTGCTTTGAACAGGCTCTGGAAGTAGCCCGCCACGTAGGGCGTGGTCCAGACCGTGATTGCGCCCTGCGCGAGGGTCTTGCTTGGATCGGGCACCACCAGGTCGACGTCCACTTCCATCCGCGTGCCCAGCCCGGAACAGGCTGGACAGGCACCCCACGGCCCGTTGAAAGAGAACTGCCGCGGCTCGAGTTCCTCAACCGAGATGTCGTGCTCGTTGGGGCAGGCCAGCCGCTCTGAGTAGCGGCGTTCTCGCTTCGGGTCGTGGTCGTCCAGGTCGACGAAGTCGATGGCCACCACTCCGCCGGCCAGACCGAGTGCAGTCTCCACCGAGTCGGTGAGCCGCTGCTTGATGCTGGGCTTGGCCGCCAACCGGTCGACGATCACGTCGATGTTGTGCTTCTTCTGCTTGGCGAGCGTGGGGGGCTGCAGCAACTGGTGCACTTCCCCGTCCACCCGGACGCGGGAAAGCCCCTGACCAGCGAGCTGTGCGAACAGGTCGACGTACTCCCCCTTACGCCCGCGGACGACCGGCGCGAGCACCTGGAACCGGGTGCCCTCAGGCAGCCCCATCAGCCGGTCGACGATCTGCTGCGGCGACTGCCGGCTGATCGGCTCGCCGCACTCCGGGCAGTGGGGCCGGCCGACCCGGGCATACAGCAGGCGGAGATAGTCGTAGATCTCGGTAATGGTGCCGACCGTGGAGCGCGGGTTCCGGCTGGTGGACTTCTGGTCGATCGAGACCGCTGGGGAAAGGCCTTCGATGAAGTCGACGTCGGGCTTGTCCATTTGGCCGAGGAACTGCCGGGCGTAGGCGGAGAGGCTCTCGACGTAGCGCCGCTGCCCCTCGGCGAAGATCGTGTCGAAGGCGAGGCTCGACTTGCCCGAGCCGGAGAGGCCCGTGAACACGATCATCGCGTCCCGGGGTAGGTCGAGGTTGATGTTTCGGAGGTTATGCTCGCGCGCTCCGCGCACGATCAGCCGGTCAGTCACGTCGAACATGCTAGATGGTGGTTCCGACACAGCTCGCGCCAGCGTTCCGGGGGTGGCTCCCGAAGCCCCTGACCCGTAGGTTGGTCACATGAAATGGCACATCGGCACGGTTCCGACCGACGATGTGCACCGTTGGCAGGCCGAGGCGACGCAGCGTCTGCTGGGCTACACGATCGTGCTGGACGACGATTCCTGGCACGCGCCGACCACGCTTCCCGGCTGGAGCCGGGCGCACGTAGCCACTCATCTGGCGCGCAACGCCGACCACGTCCGAGGGGTGCTCGAAGCTGTCTCCGCCGGCGTGCCCCAACCTGAGCCCTTGGTCCGCAGCGATCGGATCGCGGCGCTTGAGGTAGGGGCGGACCGCGACGGGCTCGCCCTGCAGATCGATCTCGACACCAGCGCCGGGGCGTTGCACCGCATCACCGACGGCACCACCGACTGGGACCACGAGGTGGACATCCACGGTCGCAGGCACCCCCTCTCGGCACTGGCCCTGGCCCGGCTGCACGAGGTCTGCATCCACCATCTCGACCTCGACTTCGACTTCGCACCCGAACTGATCGATCCGGCGGCAGCGGCCTGGTTACTGCGCTGGGTCATCGACTGCCTGCAGGACGCCGACCTGCCCGCCCTCCGGATCGAGGCCGATTCCCTGGTGACCGAACTCGGCCACGGCGCGGACCGGTTGGTGGTCAGCGGCAGTGACGTCCGGCTCTGGGCTTGGCTCAGCGGACGCGGCACTCCGGACTGGGTGACCGGCGCGGACGGATTCCAGCCGACCCTACTCGGGTAGTGCGTCGCTGCGCCGGGACTTGACCAGGCTGGCCACGGTGGTCACCCCGAGGGTTACCAGGATGAAGGTCAGCGACGCCCAGATCGGGATCTCGCCGTTGAAGCCGAGCCGCTCGTCCCAGTGGTACTCGTGCATGGCGTGCAGCACCAGCTTCACCCCGATGAACGCCAACACCACCGAGAGTCCAACCGCCAGATAGACCAGCCGTTGCAGCAGCCCGCCGATCAGGAAGTACAGCTGGCGCAGGCCCATCAGCGCGAACACGTTCGCCGCGAAGACCAGGTAGGGCTCCTGGGTGAGACCGTAGATCGCTGGAATCGAGTCCAGGGCGAAGAGCAGGTCGGTGGTGCCGAGGGCCACGATCACAAAGAACATCGGCGTGATCAGCCGCTTGCCCGCCGCCACGACCGTCAGCTTGGTGCCGTGGAAATCGGGTGTGGACGGCAGCGTCCGCTTCACCCAGCGCATCACCGCGTTCTCGGTGGCCTCTTCCTCCTCATCGTGCTGGCGATAGTCGATGTAGAGCTTGGCGGCGGTCCAGATCAGGAAGGCACCGAACAGGAAGAACACCCAACTGAACCGCTCGATCGCCGCCGCGCCGAGGGCGATGAAGATGCCACGGAACACGAGGGCGAGCACGATGCCGACCATCAGTGCGAACTGCTGCAACTGCCTGGGCACCCGCAGGTTGGCCATGATGATGACGAAGATGAACAGGTTGTCGATGCTGAGGCTGTACTCGGTCAGCCAGCCGGCGAAGAACTCGCCGGCGAAGCGGGCACCAGCGAACCACCACACGCCCAGCCCGAACAGCACCGCCAGCCCGGAGAAGATGCCGATCGCAGTACCGGCTTCACGCATGGACGGTTCGTGCGGACGCCGGCCGATCACGACCAGGTCGACGATCAGCACCGCGGCCATGATCGCGATCGTTACCAGCCAGACCTCGAGCGTCACATGCATCGCAGCAGTCTCCCACGGCACTTCCGGGACACACCAACCACCGGCTGCGGGCGAGGCCTCACTTGGTGGCCTCCAGCATCTGCCGCAGCGTCTTCTTCAGGTCGGCTATCTCGTCGCGCAACCGGGCAGCCAGCTCGAACTGGAGTTCCGCCGCGGCCGAGTGCATCTGCTCGTTCAGTTCACTGATCAGCCCGGCCAGCTCGCTGGACGGCATCGCGCCGAGGTCGCGGTTCTTCTGCGTCGACATCGGCGTCGGGCTGACCGGACGCCCACCGCCGGCCCGGCTGACCAGACCTTCGGTATCGGCATCCTCCCTGGCCAACAGGTCGGTGAGGTCTGCGATCTTCTTGCGCAGGGGCTGTGGATCGATCCCACGTTCCGTGTTGTAGGCGACCTGCTTCTCCCGCCGCCGATTGGTCTCGTCGATCGCCGCGGCCATGGACGGGGTGATCTTGTCGGCGTACATGTGCACCTGGCCGGCCACGTTTCGCGCGGCGCGTCCGATCGTCTGGATCAGCGACCGCTCACTGCGCAGGAAGCCTTCCTTGTCGGCGTCCAGAATGGCCACCAGGCTCACTTCGGGCAGATCGAGGCCCTCGCGCAGCAGGTTGATGCCGACCAGCACGTCATAGACGCCGAGCCGGAGTTCCCGGAGCAGTTCGATTCGCCGCAGGGTGTCCACCTCGGAGTGCAGGTAGCGGGTGCGGACGCCGTTCTCCATCAGGTAGTCGGTGAGGTCCTCGGCCATCTTCTTAGTGAGCGTGGTCACCAACACCCGCTCGTTCCTCTCCGCCCGCGCGCGGATCTCGGCCATCAAGTCATCGATCTGACCCTTGGTCGGCTTGAGCACGATCTCAGGGTCGACCAGGCCGGTGGGCCGGATCAGTTGCTCCACGTAACCGTCCGACTTGGCCATTTCGTACGGTCCGGGCGTGGCCGAGAGGTACACGGTCTGCCCGATCCGGTCGACGAACTCTTCCCAGCGCAGCGGCCGGTTGTCCATCGCGGACGGCAGCCGGAAGCCGTGCTCGACCAGGGTGCGCTTGCGGGACATGTCGCCCTCGTACATGCCGCCGATCTGGGGAATGGTGACGTGGGACTCGTCCACCACCAGCAGGAAATCCTCGGGAAAGTAGTCCAGCAGGCAGTTGGGCGCACTCCCCTGCGCGCGGCCATCAATGTGCCGCGAGTAGTTTTCGATGCCGGAACAGGTACCGATCTGGCGCATCATTTCGATGTCGTATCCGGTTCGCATCCGCAGCCGTTGCGCTTCCAGCAGTTGGCTGTTGGCCTCTAGGTCGGCGAGCCGCACTGCCAACTCGCTCTCGATGCCGTCGATCGCGCGTTCCATGCGCTGCGGACCGGCGACGTAGTGCGAGGCGGGGAACACGTAGATCTCCTGGTCGTTGCTGAGGATCTCGCCGGTCAACGGGTGCAGCGTGCTCAGTGCCTCGATCTCATCGCCGAAGAATTCCACCCGGACGGCGTGCTCCTCGTACATCGGGAACACCTCGACCGTGTCGCCGCGCACCCGGAACGTGCCCCGGGTCGCGGCCAGGTCGTTGCGGACGTACTGGATGTCGACCAGGCGTCGCAGCAGGCCGTCCCGGTCGGTCTCCTCGCCGACCCGGAGCCGAACCATTCGATCCACGTACTCCTGCGGCGTGCCCAGCCCGTAGATGGCCGAGACCGTCGCGACCACGATCACATCGCGCCTGGTCAGCAGCGAGTTGGTGGCTGAGTGCCGGAGCCGCTCCACCTCCTCGTTCAGCGACGAGTCCTTCTCGATGTAGGTGTCGGTCTGCGGCACGTACGCCTCAGGCTGGTAGTAGTCGTAGTACGAGACGAAGTACTCCACGGCGTTATCGGGGAAGAACTGCCGCAACTCATTCGCGAACTGCGCAGCCAGCGTCTTGTTGGGCTGCATCACCAGCATCGGACGCTGCACCCGCTCGGCCAGCCAAGCGATCGTCGCGGTCTTACCGGTGCCCGTGGCGCCCAGCAGCACGACGTCCTGCTCACCGGCGGTCAGCCGGCGTTCGAGCTCCTCAATCGCCGCCGGCTGGTCGCCGGCAGGCTCGAAGTCGGCGACCACCTTGAAGGGGGCCACCCGACGCTGCACATCAGTGATCGGTCGCACGAGGAAGAGCCTATGCGTCCCCTCTGACATTCCGTTTCGCCCGCCAACCGGGCGCTGCGGGGGGTTCGTTCCTGGTGAATTCGCGCCACAACTTGTCCACCTGCTCGCGCAGTTCGCCCAGACCACCGTTGTTGGTGATCACCACATCGGCGGCCGCCAGTCGCGCTTCGCGACTGGCCTGGGCACCGATCCGGGCCAGCGCCTCTGCCTCGCTAAGACCGTCGCGGACGCGGACTCGGGCCAACTGCACGCCCGGGTCGACGTCGACCACGACCACCAGGTCGAAGGCGTCCTGCTGCCCGGTCTCGACCAGCAGCGGGATCATCTGCACGACCACCGACCCCGGCTCAGCGGACGCGACCAACTCGGCCGCGCGCTCCCGAACCGCCGGGTGGATGATGCGTTCCAGGTCGCGGCGCGCGTCCGTGTCCGCGAAGACCAGGCGCCCGAGCGCGGGCCGGTCGAGGCTGCCGTCGGCGCGCAGCACGCCGGTCCCGAACCGCTCAACCACCGCGACCAGACCGGGCGAACCGGGTTCGACCACCTCCCGGGCCAGCAGGTCGGCATCGATCACCACTGCGCCATGCGCGGCCAGCAGATCCGCGACCGTCGACTTCCCGGACGCGATCCCGCCGGTGAGCCCCACCAGCACCGTCGACCCGCTCATCCGAAGTTCGAGCTCAGTTGGTCGGCGATGTCCTGGGCCTGCAGCGCGCGCTCGGAGTCGGGCTTCGCGGTGAGCGTCTGCACCACCAGCAGCGAGTTGTCGTCGGCGTCCACCCAGAGCTGACCGATCAGGCGTGCCGCCGTCTTCCCGATCTTGCCCGTACCGACGATGCGCGCCGCGTCCGTGCTGCCGAAGCTGACGTCCTCCGGTTCGTCCAGGCTTCCCTTGAAGGAGCCGAGCCTGCCCTTCATCGCTCCGGTGATCCGCTCGGTGGCGCTCAGCCCCGAGTTGTCCAGCAGCCGCACCAGCACCCGGTTCGTGCCGCAGGTCGCCACGGCCAGCTGATCGCTGGTGTTGTCGAGCGTCCAGCCGTCCGGCAGGGTCGCGGCGTAGCCCCCCAGCTCCAGGGGAGTGCCGGACTCCGGTTCCTCTTCGTACTCGTAGATCGTCTCCTCGGGTGCAGCCGCTGTGAACGAAACCTCGGAGCTTTCGCCATCCCCGGAGTTCCGACTGACGCTACCGATGAAGCCCAGCGCCACGATGCCCACGATCGATCCGATCACCACACGCCGTGCGGTGCCATCTGACTTCTCGGTGTCGGCCGACCAGTCAGCGATCTGTGCTGGTGGTGCCGGTACCACCAGCGGCGCCGACGACGCGCCTGGACCGGGCTCGGTGACCGCACCCATGTCGCCCGGCTCGGTCGGGTAGTTCTCGAACTGCGTGGGGTTCTGGTCGGACATCAGAAGTTCTCTCCCACTGCACGCACGATCTCGGCCGCCTCGGTGGTGTAACTGCTGCGCGAGGCCTCGGTGAGCAGCCGGACGGCAATCAGGCCTTCACCTTCGGTGAGCCACAGGTTGGACAGAATCCGGACGTGGACACCATGGAGTTCTGCGGTTCCGGTCAGGGTCGCGCGGTCGAAGCGACCGGACGATGAATCCACCGGTTCCTGCATCCGCCGACTCGTGTAGTCGGGCACCAACGCCCCGGTCTGTTCGCCGATCACGTTGATGGCCTGCTCGCCATCGAACCGGCGCACTGCGGCGATCTTCACGGTATTGCCGGCTCTCGTCAGCGTCGCAGCTTCGCCGTCCGCTGACAGCTCGTACGTCCAGTTCAGCGGCACGCTGATCTCGTGGTCGGCCAGCAGGAACGAGCCAGCGTCCGCTTCGTGGTCGCCGTCGTCGTCCACGTTCAGTGCGATGCCCAGCCCGACCGCAACCGGAACACCGATCATCAAGGCGAGCATGACCCGACGACTGGGTCGCCTTGTCCGCGGCGGAATCGAGTACGGCTTCGCCGGGGTCACCACTCCGCTGACGGGCTCGGCAGCGACATCGTCCTGAGCAGCGAACGTCGGCGCGGGCGGATAGTTCTCGAAGCGGTTGTCCGTCACGGCCGCCCCCTGGGGGTACATGCCGCCAAGTTTGCCAGAGCCGATGAAAAAGCGACGTGCCCCCCACCAAGCGGTGAGGGGCACGTCGTTACTGGCTGGGTCAGCGACCGCCGGTCAGCTTCTCGCGGAGCGCCTGCAGCGCCTCGTCGGAAGCCAGCGAACCCTCGGGGGCCGACGTGTCGGCTGCACCCGCGGAGTAGGCGGCGGTGTTGGCCTCGGTGACCGCGGCCTGCACGTCGGCAGCCTCGGCCTCCTCGACCTGCTTCTTGTGGGCTTCCCAACGGGCCTGGGCCTCGGCGTACTGCTGCTCCCAAGCGCGCTGCTGCGCCTCGTAACCGGGCTTCCACTCCTGGGTCTCCGGATCGAAGCCCTCGGGGTAGATGTAGTTGCCCTGCTCGTCGTAGGACGCCGACATGCCGTACAGCGCGGGGTCGAAGTCGTCCGCGGCGATGTCGACACCCTCGTTGGCCTGCTTGAGGCTCAGCGAGATCCGGCGACGCTCCAGGTCGATGTCGATGATCTTGACCAGGACCTCGTCGTTGACGGTGACGACCTGCTCGGGGATCTCGACGTGGCGCTCGGCGAGCTCGGACACGTGCACCAGGCCCTCGATGCCCTCCTCGACCCGGACGAACGCACCGAACGGCACCAGCTTGGTGACCTTGCCCGGCACGATCTGGCCGATCTGGTGGGTGCGCGCGAAGGTCTGCCACGGATCCTCCTGCGTCGCCTTCAGCGACAGGGAGACGCGCTCGCGGTCCATCTCGACGCTCAGCACCTCGACGGTGACCTCGTCGCCAACCTCGACGACCTCGGACGGGTGGTCGATGTGCTTCCAGGACAGCTCGGAGACGTGCACCAGGCCGTCCACGCCGCCAAGGTCGACGAACGCGCCGAAGTTGACGATGGACGAAACCACACCCTTGCGGATCTGGCCCTTGGTGAGCTGGTTGAGGAAGGTGTGGCGAACCTCGGACTGGGTCTGCTCCAGCCACGCGCGCCGGGACAGCACCACGTTGTTGCGGTTCTTGTCGAGCTCGATGATCTTCGCCTCGAGCTCAGCGCCGACGTAGGGCTGCAGGTCGCGGACGCGGCGCATCTCCACCAGCGAAGCCGGCAGGAAGCCGCGCAGGCCGATGTCGATGATCAGGCCGCCCTTGACGACCTCGATGACGCGGCCGGTGACCACGCCGTCCTCTTCCTTGACCTTCTCGATCGTGCCCCAGGCGCGCTCGTACTGAGCCCGCTTCTTGGACAGGATCAGGCGGCCTTCCTTGTCCTCCTTGGTCTGAACCAGGGCCTCGATCACATCGCCGACACTGACCACGTCGAACGGGTCCACGTCGTGCTTGATGGAGAGTTCCTTGGAGGGAATGACACCTTCGGTCTTGTAACCGATGTCGAGCAGGACCTCGTCCCGATCGACCTTGACGACCGTGCCGGTCACGATGTCGCCGTCATTGAAGTACTTGATGGTCGCGTCGACCGCTGCCAGGAAAGCTTCGGGAGAACCGAAGTCGTCGACCGCGACGGTGGCTGCCTCGGAAGATGAGGTCATGTAGTAGGGCTCCGATGGGTTGAGTTATGTAGATTGACTTGTGCACCCCGTGCCATCGCGGGAACCAGGCTGACACCTGGGTCGGGCCACGAAAGCGTGCCTGACCCACTCGGTCTGAGGTCATGCCGGTCGTAGTGCAGCCGTCAGCCTAGCTTTTGCGCTGAGCGAGGGTCAATCTGGCGACCCGGCGAGGATAAGCTAGGCGGCGACCCTGAGGAGGATCCAAGGACCATGAGCGGCACCGCCAAGATCGAAGACGCCACCCTTACCCCGTCGAAGCTGGAACTGCTGGCCGTTGGCTGCCGTCCCAGTCCTGGTTCAAGGGCAGCCCGGATGACCTGACCCGGGTCGCGTCCTACCGATTCGTCGACCCGGACGGAGAGGTCGGCATCGAGACGATCCTGGTGCGCTCGGCCGGGGTCACCTACCAGGTGCCGCTGACCTACCGCTCGGCACCCCTGGACGAGGCCGCGGACGCCCTGGTCGGCACCATGGAGCACTCGGTGTTGGGCACCCGGTACACCTACGACGCGGTGGCCGACCCGGTCTACGTGGTCGAACTGCTGCGGGTCATCCATGAGGGTGACACCGAAGCCGACCTCTCCCGCGGCGAGAAGAGCATGACCGTGGAGGGTTCCGGCATCGTGCTGGTCTCCAACGCGGCCGGCGAGTCGGCTCGGCTCGTCCGGGTGCTGGACGGCAGCCACGTGCCCGGCACCCGCCAGCCGCTGGGCACCCTCACTGGCAAGTGGGCCGAGGAGAGCGGCGACCAGGAGCAGGTGCTCGCGGTCATTCGCTGACAGAGCCGGTCCCTGAGCCAGGCTTAACCATGCGGGCTGTACCGATACGGCTGGTCCAGCTTGTCGAGACCCGCTCCGTACGGATCTGGGCTGAGCTTGACGAAGGGCGCTTTCGTCTGGCGACCGGATTCGCTGTGTGCTAGCGGCGCTCGGCCACGACGACTTCCAGTAGGCGCGCACGGGTGATGTGCGTCTGCACCACGTCGAAGCCGGCATCCGGCAATTGCCGCAGCGGACGCCGCCGCCAGCGCTCCCCCGTCCGGCTGGTGACCAGGTCGGCCAACCGCTGACCAGCGCGGACGAAGGCCGAGGACGACTCGACATGGTCGAGCAGCAGCAGCCGCCCACCCGGACGCAGCACCCGGGCGAACTCGGCCAGGGTCGATTCGACCTTCGGGACCGAACAGAGCAGCAGCGTGGCCACCACTGTGTCGACGCTCGCTTCCGGATGGCTGAGCGCGTCCGCATCGCCCAGCTCGAACCACGCCTGGCGACCGAGCCGTGCCGCGCGCTTGCGGGCCAGGTCGAGCATCGCCGGGCTTGCGTCCACGCCGAACAACTCGACCTCGTGCGGGTACCAGGGCAGGTTGGCACCAGTGCCGACGCCCACCTCCAGCGTCCGGCCACGAGCCTGGGGAATCAATCGCTCACGCTCCCGGGCCAGCATCCGCCGCTCCAGCCAGGCCGTGGCCTGGTCGTAGCGGGCGGCGGATCGCTGCCAGAGTTCGCGCTGGGCCGGCTGCTCGGACATCGCTAGTGGGCCGCCGCGTGCCAGGAGTGACCGTATCCGACCGAAACCTCCAGCGGCACCCGCATCTCGACGGCGTGGCCCATCTTGTCCCGGACCAGTTCCTCGAAGTCTTCGCGCTCCCCCGGCGCCACTTCGAAAATCAGCTCGTCGTGCACCTGCAGGAGCATTCGGCTGCGC
>Ga0116179_1001455_pt1 | contig 17735 bp, 15 predicted proteins | sample AD_UKC071_MetaG_FD_89751 | JGI IMG/M metagenome (GOLD analysis project Ga0116179, IMG submission 89751) | Active sludge microbial communities of municipal wastewater-treating anaerobic digesters from USA - AD_UKC071_MetaG | ecosystem: Engineered > Bioreactor > Anaerobic > Digestate | place: USA...
GTTAAAAGGAGAACAAGTGGTTTTGCTAAAGAATATTTAAAGGATAATGATAAAGCCAAATGTATCTATTGTGAAAAATATCTAACAGAATCTAATGCAACAACTGATCATATTATACCAATATCAAAGGGTGGTAATAATTGTCAAATTAATTTAGTTGTTGTGTGTTTTGATTGTAATAACGAAAGAGGAGATTTAAAGTTTAAAGATTATTTAAGAATCAAAAATATAAAATATAAAAATACTAGAGTACCGTATATTTAAAAGTCGTGATTTTTAAATTCTTTTAAATAATCTTTTTCAGGTTTAGTTTTTCTTTTGTTTAATTTTTTAGGTAAATATTTCAAATCATATAAATCCTCTGAAAAAAAATTATAAATATTTAATTTTTTAAAAGCACCTGGAACCAATTCATTTAATTTATTTAAATCTTTAACTTTTGAAATTCGATAAAGTAACTCATGTGGATCCCCACTTTTCTTTTTAGAAACAATATCTTCAAATAACTTTTTCCATAAAAAGACTTTACCACCTTCTTTTATTTTTTCCTCAGACTTATTAAAACCAGCATCATCATTATCAAAAAAATATTGTAACTCTAAATTATTATTTTCAAGGAATCTTAAATCAGTATTTACTCCAACTATTCCAATAGAGTTTGGATAAAATATTGAGTCTAAATACCCCTCAAAAACAGTTATCGTATTTTCAAAATCAATATTCAATATATTAAAGAAATATGATAGTTTGTTATAGATAACCGATTTTTGAATATCTAATTCAACATCATCACCATGAATCCACTTATAGATAGATTCCCAATTATAAATAACAAAAAATCTTCTACGACCTTCTTTTAGATTACGAACTTGAAGACCTAGCACTTTATCACCTCTTCTATTTAAGAATATAATAACATGTTCAAATCCCTCATCGCCTTTTGCAAATTTAGCTTGATAAATATTCTTATGTAATTCTTTGGGAATTCCCCTTCCTATTAAATATTTAAAAACTCCACTCTTTTCACTCACTGGTGCAAAATCAAATATAGGTGTAGTCTTTTTAACATTGAATAATTCTTCTAAGTCTTTCATATCGATTAAGTCATCGACTTTAAAATCATTAAAGTCTGTATCATAATCTGAATAATCAACAACCGAGTCTAGATATTCAATTAGTTCAAGCTTTTTCTGAGGATCAATAGCCTCATTAAAATCACGAGACATTTTATCAAAAGAAGTTTTCTTATCACATCTAAAACAGATGAATAATAATTTATTAAAATATAGATTACCTCTCTTTTTATGTTGAGATCGACCTTCTTTACAATATGGGCATCGCATATTTATACGATCCTCATATGTATTTACTTTTCTAAATATCGGTGATGAGAACTCTTTATCTAATATATTTTGAATAATACTTTGTATATAAACTTTATCCATATGTCATGATATTATATTTAAACGAATTGTTTTTAGTTTAGAAAATTTGTATATTTGAAAATTAAATTATACAGTATGAATATTCATGGTAAAATGATATACAGTATCAAAGTTGATGGTATGAAATCATCGAGTGATGATGTGAATGTAGGTGTCTATGGTATATTCACGTCAAATAGTGGAACTGGTAGGTGGAAATATTATTTGATATCATATAAAACATCACCAAATGGTGATCTTCGACTTACACATGAATGGCATTCATTTCCGATGGAAGCAACATATGATACGATACAAAAACACGCTAAAGAAGTTCAATCCGTTGAGGATGGTAGAAGAATGTGTGATGAATATAAGGATAAATGGGTAAGTGGATCTAATGATACCTTACAACATAAAAGGGAGGAAAAGCTAAATGAGATACTTGATAAGTAATTAAGTATTCTTCCACTTATACCACATCTTGTATATCTCTGTATCTTTAAATACATCCTCTACAAAAGATTGAGAAAGACATGTTAAATTAAAAATAATATCATTACCTAATTTATCTAAACTATTTTTATCAATAAAAATATCTAGTAATTCAGGATCAAATTTTAACATAGAGGACTTAAACATAGAATATTTTTCATAATTTTTAAGACCTCTTTCTTGGGGTAAAATAGGCATACCATCTCTTTGATTTGGTCTACTTGGATAAGCATAAAGTAAATATTTAATAACTCCTTCTAAGTTTGTTGGTGTCTGCCAAACTTTATAAATTGACATAGCATCATTTAATTTACTTCTATCTATAGTAAATTCTTTCTCTATTAAATAATTCTTTATCTTATCAGTATCTACTTCTACATCTTTCAATTTATCAAGAATAATATCTTGTATTTTAATACCATCTACTTTTTCATCCCTGAAGTGATATTCTCTAGTTATTGGATCGAGTATAACAAATTTATTTAATGTTTTTATTTCGTCACCATCAAAATTAAGAGTAACTAAAGATTTTTTTGCAAAATCTGCTACAATATAATCTTCATCTCCAACAGAATTAATAAAAATTGAAATAGAATCATTGGTTGGAATATAATCACCCATAATTTCCGAGTGTATGACATCATCTAAATAATATGTTTGATCAAACCATTCAGAATAAGCAGTTTCCTCATTTGGACTAGCGTAAATGCTTAAATATTCTAAATATATTGCGGAGTCTACATGTACATAATCGTCAGCATTTTCACAATAAACGGCGTCTTCTCTGTTAATGTGTTCTCCATGATACTCAGACCAAACAGTATCATCATCACCGGTATATGTTCCATCAGTATTTTGTAATTTATAAAGTCCTTCTTTTGGCCAAATATCGTCGTTTGTTAGTTTAAAATTGACATGATCAAAAATATAAAAATTATCCATATATGGATACTTATCATATACTTCACTTATTAACTGAATCGTAGTTCTCTTCCAATTTTTAGATATATCAGACCATCCTTTTGATGATGCATATTTTCTAAAAACTTCAACATCATAGTCATTTATTGTATATACTCTATCCATTATAAATTCACCTTTGATATCTTTCCAAATAAGAGCTCTTCCTGAAACTTTAGTTTTAGATTGGTCAGAATACATTATTAATAGGTTACAAACCTCTGGATTTTTAACATAAATATCCAAAAAGTCCTGACTTGTACCATGTCTCATACAAGAATTTCCCAATTGTCCTTTTACTTCTGAATAATTTGTCACTAAATACCATTTTCTGATGTCTTCGCCCGATACTAAATCCATCTTTTGGTCAAGATTAAAATCAAAATCAAAAGTGGCTTTATAAGCATTTGAGAATTTCTCGATTGTTGCATCAGATGTTGATATATTATTATCCTTGAAAATCTTTTTAGAAAATTTACCAACCTTTACTTCACCTCTTCGATCATTCCATAGTGAATTTTTATTATCATATTGCCAAATATATTCAACCCAAGATTTTAAATCGTCAAAGTTTTCAGGATTTGGATGACTACCAGGATCATCATATTTTCTTTTAACTCTATTAACTTGAATAAATGATAACATGTCATTTTTTTCAGTCATATCAATAAGTGTTACATCAGATGACATTTGATTTGAATTTTCGGAGAATCGAATAGCACTTGCTAGTCTAGCAACATCTGGATCTTTACTAGATGTTTCTATTTTATAGAAAAAATCTCTAAGTCTTTTAGAATAAAATATTGGTAGACTTAACTTTGATTCAGATTCAAAGATATATTCAAGGAAACTTTTTAACATAATAGTATATATAAAAAAATAACCTTATATTTGTGTCGTGAAAAATTATATTGTATATAAAGAGAAGTATTTTTTAGGTGATATCCACGGAGAGTGGAGTGTCATTCTAAACCACTTGCGTAAAGTTAGTGACTTCGATTTAGAAGAAAAAAGAAACATCTGTTATATTCAAGTTGGTGACTTTGGAATTGGCTATAATAAAGTAGAGATAGAGATTAGAAAACTTCTAGTTCTTAATGAAGAGTTAGCAACAAGAGAAAGTGATTTGTTTATTATACGCGGTAATCACGATGATCCAGAATGGTTTCAAAGTGATAAATATGACACTTATAAAGAACAATTAACTAATATTTTCTTTGTTCCAGATTATACTGTTCTTAATATTGACTGGGAGAATATACTTTTTGTTGGTGGTGCTGTGAGTATTGATCGAAATTACAATAAAATGTATGGTGGTAAATACTGGGAAGATGAAATTGTTAAATTTGACTTTGAAATTGTTAAAGAATTGAGAGATATCGATAGAATGATTTGTCACACAAGTCCAGATTTTGTTGAACCCCTAACATTTAATAATCTTGTTTATAACTATGCTAAGAATGATGATTTACTTCTAGGTGATTTAACAACTGAAAGAGAAAATATGACAAAATTGGTAACCGAAGTTATGAATAATAACAAATTAAAAGGTTTCTATTACGGACATTTTCATAGAAATTATAAATTCTATCATAATGATTGTGAATTCATTTGTTTAGATGTTAATACATTCAGAAATGTGTAACTAAAAACCCACTCATTTGAGTGGGTTTTTTTATTTTCAATCAGATTTTATTTTAATCTGATAAGGTTTTACTTTCTTAACTTCCGGTCCCTGTATTTTTGGATATGAGGCTTTTGGACCTCCAATTAATTCATTATTGATATTATTTTTTAAAAAGTTATAAACTTGTTCTAAATTCTCGTTAGCAACCGATATATGATCAGATGCCCAATCGTGATCATTTAATACTGAATCAATTTTAGACTTATCCATTTGAAGTAATTTATCAATCATATCTTTCATTGTTTCCAAATTACCAAAGAACATATAGTTATTTTGTTCTTTTAAATTTTCTAAAGCACTATCCATATTGCAAGTTTTACACATATCAGATAATTCATAATCAGAACAGCTCTCAAGTTCTTCAATTGTATAACCACAATTACAAAGAATATCACACATTTGTTCTCTAGACATAGATTCTTCGTGTGATTCAAACCTTTTCAAATATTTCATTTTTTTGTTTTAGTTTTTTTCTTCCTACTTTTTAAGCTTTTTTTGAAATCTTCTGTCCATTCTTTAGATTTCTTTGAAATATAATCTGTTGCCATTCTATGAGTATGAGCAACTGGATCATTATCGGATACATTACTTGGAAACAATCTAGATCCTTGATTATTAAAAGAGCTAAAAGACATTACTGAGCTTGCCATTCCTGGAGCCTGAATAGAATCGGTTGCTTCATATTTTTCTTCTCCTTGTCTGAATTTAGTTATTTCTCCACCTTTTATTCTTCTATCAGTTGTTTTATGTAATGATAGTTTTAATTCGTGACTAAGATCGTTAGATAATGCTGATTTTTCTTTAAAATATTTTCTAACATGATCAACATTTTTTGGATCATCATCGGAAAATCCAATAGATACTGACTTTGCTCCAATATTTTTACCAAAATTATTACATTTTTCTATAAATTTATCAAGTGCCATTTCTTTGGCTTTTTCTGGATTAGATGCTGATGCCTCACCAAATTTACTGGCGAATGTTTGAGAACTAACACCATAAAAATCACAATGATCCAAGTAAGCTTGAATTAATTTTGTCTTTGAAACAGGTCCTTTTGGAATTCTATCAAAATCAGAATCTTTTCCAAATAAATAGACGTGTTTTAGACAATTATTATAGAGTAAATATTGTTCATCCTCAGACAAAATATCATCTATAATATATTCAATAGCTTTTTTTATAGTTTCTGGCTCATGTCCGCGAGCTGTTATTATTGAAAATATAGCTCCTTCTTTTAAGCAGTTTATGAATTTATCCCAAGATGGTCCAAAATCTTTTTTAGATACCGCAACTTTAACATCATCGATAAAGGCATTTGATCCTCTAGGTCCGGTATCTCTAAATCCGGAAAATCCTATGATTGGATCATTATTTCTCAATCTATAATTATCTATATCATTTCTAAGTGTTGCAAATTCAGAGGTTGATACCTCAACAGGTATCCATTTATCTCCTTCTTTTTTATCCATTAATATAGTTGTTGACATGTGAAGAATATTATCATCCCAATCAAATGCGAAATAATGTAATTCCAGCCCATTAACAGATTCTTTGAAAATGTTAAATTTTAAAATCATTTATTATTTTCTTTTTTTAAGAAAAGATTGAAAAGATTCTAGTTTACCTTCTTCTTCCTCTTCTTCCATATCATCATCCGCATCACTTTCATCATCAAAATCTTCTTCCTCTTCTCCATCAAAAGACTCGCTACCATCATCAGATTCCTCTCCGTCAAAATCATCAAACCCCTGAACCTCATCATCATCTGATTGCTCACCAGATTGTACTTCAAATTCTTCGATAGTTTCTTCGTCTTTTATAGCACTAACAGTAATAAGACCATCAGTTTCTTCAATAACGATTTCAAACCCGTTTATTTCTATTGTAGTTTTCATATTATTTTCTATTTTTTTTTATATATTATTTATTGGAAATGAATTTTTATCAATTTATTTCCTACTTAATCTATATATTAGATTAAGTTCAAACCCATTAGATAATCGATAGTAATTATCTCCTAGTCTAGTACCAGTTGAGCTAAATAAAAAAGAATATGTAAGTTTCTTCGATATATGATTGTGTATACCTGCTTTTAACATTAATCCAATTTTAGATGATTTTTCATTTAAATAATAAGAATAAACTGGACCAACTTCAACAACAAATGTTTGATGATTTGTAGCAGCTTGAGTGAATAAAACAGGAATCTCAATAAAAGAATATGTATTTTTAACCATATAAATGTCATTTAAGTTACTACTAGGACTGGGATCATAAACTATTTTTTGAGAAGATGTTGATTTTAAAATAGAAACTTTTACACCATATTGTCTAGATTGATAATATGAGAATCTATCTCTTTTAAAAAAAGTTCCACTTATACCATAACTGGATGAACTATTAAATAATTTAGATTCATTTCTAAAATTTGTAAAAGATGTATTTTTATCAACTATAACGGAATTTCCATAAAAATAAGTTGGAGCAAGATGAAAACTTATTTTCTGTGAAAATAAAATAGAAGGTATTAATGTTAGTAAAATTAGTATAAACCTTTTCATAGATTTAACAAAGCTTTATGTATATATTACTTATATAATAAACTTAAAGCCTTATTCCTTCTATAATAAGAAAAAAATGATATATGGATTTTAGAAAATATGCTACTAAACACCACAATATAAATAGTCTTTATTTTGATGACTATTTTAATAAAATATCTAATAAAACTAGCCAATTTATTGATGATGGATTTTCAACATCAATGTTTGATGTTTTTAATAAAATGTTAAATGATAGAATTATTTTTCTAAACACAGAGTTGGAATCTGGAGTTTGTAATTTAATTAAAGCTCAGTTATTATATCTTGAAAATACATCAAATGATGATATATCGATTTATATCGATTCACCTGGTGGTTCTGTTTATAGTGGTTTAGGTCTATTAGATGTGATGGAATATATTAAACCGGATATTGAAACAATAAATACTGGATTAGCAGCATCAATGGCTGCTATAATATTATGTTCAGGAACAAGGGGGAAAAGGAAAGCTCTTAAAAGAAGCAGGACAATGATACATCAACCACTTGGTTATGGTGGATGGGTTCAACAAGCATCAGATATGGAAATTGAAGCACGTGAAATAAATGAACTTAAAAAAGAGCTATATGAAATAATATCAGATAGAACAGGACAAAAGTATGATAAAGTTTATAAAGATGGTGATAGAGATTATTGGATGACTGCTAAATCCGCTTTAGATTATGGTATGATTGATAGTATTATTACTAAGAAAAAAAAGAAAAAATAAGAAGATTTTTCGTATATTTGATATATTAATAATAAGATGATGAAAAATCTTCTAAAACAAAATAAATCCTATAGATTACTCTTCAGAGATGAAGATGGTGATCATATATTAGAGTGTAAATTATCAGAGTATGGGTGGTCTTTACATAGAGAAATTATATATTATGACTTTATTGTTTTAAAATCAGATAGCGATAAATATAGACAAGGTGGTAGAATGATTTTAGGACTTAATTTTAATGAACAAGATAATAGTTTTTACTTTTTCCCTTATTATAATGAAATAGATTCTAAATATTGTATTATGACTATGGATAGGAAAACTTATAAATCTTATATCAAACTTTTAAAATAAAAAAAACCTCTGATAAATCAGAGGTTTTTTTTATTCACCTTGTTTGGGTTGTTTTGGCTTAGAAGGTCTTCTTCTTTTTGGTTTAGGCTTAGACTGTTGATTTACATCTGGGTTAGGTTTTCTAACTTTAGATTTAATTTCCTTAGCAGTTTTCGATTCCTCAACCTTAGGAGTCTCAGTTACTATCTCTTTTTTATCAGATTCAACAATAACTGGCGTATCTGTTTCAACTTTTACAACTGGCTCGTTAGTAAAAGTTGGTGTTTCCTCAACTATTACAACTGGCTCTTCAACTTTGGTCTTTGTTACTGGTGTGTTGATTACTGGCATAGTTGATTCTTCAGTAAAACCTTTAAATAGACTTTTAATGAATTTAATAAATTTCATAAATTTTATTATTTTTTAATATATATACTCATATATCATGTCCCTTTTGTAAAAAACCTTAAAAAACTTAAAACACTTTTGGATATATAACATATAATGAAGTTTCGTTATGAACCACTCACCGAAGAATTAGTTGTATCTGATGCAACAAGGGTTGAATATCATCAAATGAATATTTGGCTAACACGACATGTTAAAGGTTATAGATATATGCCTGCTTTCAAACTGGGTGTGTGGAATGGTCAGAATTCGTATTTTAGAAATGGTAGAATAAATCTTGGACTTTGGAAAGAATGTTATAAAGGTTGTAAAGAAATAGAAGTACCATTTGTTATAGAAAATAAAGAAGATTTTCCAGTTAACAGAGATATTACTCTTGATAAAGTTAAAGACTTTTGTAAAGAATTTTTTAAAGATCACAAAGTTAAAAATAAAAAAGGTGAGTGGATTCAATTTGATCCATATGATCATCAAATAGATGCCGCTTATAAAATACTTAAAAATAGATTTTGTATGGCAGAGGTTGCAACTTCTGGTGGTAAATCATTGATTATATCAATAGTTATATTTTACACTTTAAAGAATCTAAAATCAGATGCTAAATTTCTTTTGATAGTACCATCAATTACACTTGTAACTCAATTCTATGATAATATAATAGAATATAACCATGGAGTTAATAACTTAGAAGAAATTAGAAATAAAAAAATAGAATCGTTATTAACAGATAAAGATTATACCTCTTGTGATATAAGAATAGAAGAGGTTATGTCTGATAAACCACGTAAATATTCTGGAACTGAAAATCCAAATATTTATATTGGTACTTATCAATCATTAGAAAAATGGCCTAAACAATTTTTTCAACAATTTCACACGGTGGCGTGTGATGAAGCACACGGAGCTAAAGCAAAAACTATAACTGGTATTTTACACAAAACATTTGGATCTGCTTACTCAAGATTTGGAGTTTCTGGTACTTTTCCACCAGATGAATCTTGTGAAATATTAACAATACAGTCTGTTTTAGGTCCTAAAATAACCGAAGTTTCTGCAAGTGAATTAAAAGAAAAGGGTATTATCACACCGATGGAAGTTAAGGTTGTTATAATGAATCACCAAGATTTGGATTATGGTGAAAGACTTGAAATAATTAAAAGAGGTGGGATGGGGAAAGAAGCTTTAGATTTAGAAAAAAGCTTTATACATGAATCAGATAAAAGATTAAATTTTATTAAAAAAATTGTCGAAAAATGTGATAAAAATACACTTATTCTTTTTCATAGTATTGAATATGGTCAAAAAATTCTTAATAAGTTAAGAACTGAAGTATCTAGTAAAGACTTTTTCTATATTGATGGTGAGGTTAGAAATAAAGAAAGAGAAGCTATTAAAAAATTTATGGAAGAAACAGGTAATAATACCAAAATTCTAATAGCAAGTTTTGGTACATTAAGTACAGGTGTTTCTATTAATGCGATATTTAATGTAATATTTGCAGATTCATTTAAATCCGAACAAATTATTATTCAATCAATTGGTAGAGCTCTTAGATTACATGAAGAAAAGAAGACAGCTTTGATTTTTGATTTGGTTGATGTCTTTACAAAAGATGATCCTAAAAATACATTATTTAAACATTTCAAAGAAAGAGAAAAGTTTTATATAAAAAGAAAGTATCCATACACTTTAACTAAAGTTAATTTAGTTTAAAGTTCAGGAACATTATTTTTGGTTATCAGAGTATATGTAAATCTATTACCATATTTCATTTTGTGCTTTTCTAATAATCCAAATATTTGATCTAAATCTGTTGGACTTTGAATAACTTGACATCCCTCAGACCAATTATTAACACCATATGTGTTTTTGCCCTGATTTCTATTGAAAGCTTTATGAATTAACATACCAGCGTTTCCTTCTCCTGATTTAGAATAAGTTATTTTATCAACACCCGTATTAGTATCTCTATAAAATTTTTGTTTACCAGGTCTCAAACACTTTTCACCATGATAATCACTAATAGTCCAAGAATTTTTATACTGAGCTGGTTGTAATATACCTAATCCACCTCTTTCTTTCATTTTTGGAAGATCTTTGTGTAATGTTTTACTTTTACTTGATCCGTATTTACCAGGTACTGTTGATATTGGATACCAATGAGCTTTTAATGATCCTTGGTCATTTTTATATATCAAATAGAGTCTATCAATAAATTTATTTGAGTAGGGATCTCCGGAATTTTGATATCTAATTCCAACTATATTCATCTCATAAGGTCTTGAATATATCTCATAATTTAGTCTTTTTAATTGAAGTAGTATATATAAACCATCATCATTACTTTCACTAGAAGCGGGTGGTATCTCTCTTTGTTCAGTATCTGGTTGATTAGGATCTTGTGATCCACTTGCCTCGGTTAGATTTCCTTCTGGAGCAATTGCTGCCTTAGGTCCGAAATCAATAGGTTCTGAATCATTACCACCACTAAAATCAGAAACACCTGTTTTTGTTGTTTTCCATTTATCTCCAATTTGACCATCTTGTATTCTATCTTGTTGAATTTTAACAACACTACAATCTATTAATTTATTATCGTTCAAATTCACATTATGTGATAGAAATTTAGGATCTTTTAATGCTCTATATTTTTGACAAATTTCAATAAAATCAGGATTAGCAACAACTGGTGCTGATAAATTACCAAGATATGGACCTCCTTTCTCACCTAATAAATTAGATATAAAATCGTCAAACCAATTCATAAAATTAGTACCTAATATAGCTTGTTGATTTGCACTTTCATGTCCTAAATTTATACTTGAATTATTATCTTTTAGGTTTAAATTAATACTATTATTAGTGATATTCATCTGATTCATTTTATGATCAATCACAAGTCCTTCGGAATCATTAACAAATATTTGAGTTTTATGATCAAATAATAACGACTTCATTGAAGTATAATCTTTTCCTGAAAGTTTTTGTAGTTTATTTTCTAAATTTATATTATAGTGTTCAGCATAAACATATTCAGGTTTATAAATATTACCAGAATCAAAAACCACTGTGACTATCTTACCCTTTTCAGGAACATTAAATGAGTTTCCATTTAAATCTTTCCAAGGAGATGCCCATGGTATATCATCTTTTGGTATATTATCAAAAATATCTATAACCCTTATTCTACATCTACCAAGCTTTTTAGGGTCTTCATTTTCTTCAACTATCCCAATATAGGTTCTTGTTCTATCAACATACATAATCCTATATATTGTTAAATTTTAACCTCCCAATAATCCACCTAAAACATCTCCCCCAAAATTTCTTAATGAATTTTTAAGATCCGAGAAGAATGGTTGATTGAGTGAACTGTCATAAACATTCACTGGGTCACTAATTCTACCGATCCCAAAGGAATTTCTAACTTTATCAAGACTATTATTTACTAACCTAAATTGATTATTTAATTGTCTTTGTGATTCATTTAGAGCAGATTTTTTAATATTTTTTAAAAGTTTTTCACCCGCATTTTTAAATAAATTACCATTGTTGGTAGATGGATCCTCCATTATTTGTTTTGAATATTGGCTATTATAAATATCAAACTTTTCCTTACCTTTTAAGTCATCCAACACTACAGTCTCATATCCCGAAATATCAGATTGTGATCTTTCTTCGATTAGAGATGACCTATCAATTTCTGTAATATCTTTTCCGGAATATCCATTATTTAAAGGATTTATAACTTTTTTACCAAGAAGAACTATTTCATCACCAGTTAGTGTGGCGGATTTTGCATCACTTGGAGTTAATTCAGTTGGATTTTTTCTAGCATTATTTAAAAAAGAATATTGATTAGAAGTGAAATTAAATCTATCAAATCTCATAGTTGAGAATTTATAACTAAATGTTACTTCTAATGGATCCGGATTACCCAAAGATCCACCACCGATATCAATAGAATCACCATGTGTCATTTTATCGAAAAAAAATTGACACTCATATAGATTATAAACATATCTAGAAACATTTTCTTTTAATGTTTGTAGACCAGCTTTTCCATTAGCTGCTTTAACAACCCTTGTTAAATTTCTGACTTCAGATGCAATTATATAACAATCAAATCTGAGTAAATTTTCTGGTATTATATTCTTACCATTTATTCTAGACCAATATAGTAATTTATATAAAGAAGCAACCGTTCCGAGATTTAGAGTAGTATCTTCATAAAATGATAATTTTATCAAATCTTGTCTATATTTAACAAAAGATGATTGAGCAGATGGGGTATTAGCTTCAACCAATTTATCAAGTCCGGATATTTTTTTAATATAATGTCTTTTAGTATTTTGAGAAGTATTAAAAATAGAATTATTCATATCATCTTCACTAAATTTGGATGAAACACTCGTATTAAATTTAAAAAATTTTGATAATTCATTTATAGTGTCTATTAAAATCCTAGCTCTTGATTTTATCTCACTATTACCCTTAAACATATCAATAAATTTTGCTGCTTCCCCATTAAATAATGGTGAGTTTGGGACATCTATTATAACCTCAAATCCTAGAAACAACGGATCTTCATTATCTTTTGGAGTTACTGATAAATTATCAGTAGTATTTAATAAGTTGTCATCTTCTAATCCGAATTTAAACCTATAATCAGAAGATTCTTTATTTTCATAAAACCCTGATTCACCAGTCTTTTTCGTATAATTTTTAGATTCCTCACTACTTACGATTCCAATAGATTTACTACTCGGAACAAATCCTGACATCGCTTGTGATCCCAATCCTAAATATACTTCTTTGCCAGTTCTATAATAAGCAACTGGGGTAAATCCTGATGGTGATAAATCACCTGTATCCTCATCAACTAATTGTATAGATGGACTGGCAGGAGATAAAATTGTACCACTAACTAGTGTTCTTGAAACACCTGGAATTTCTTTTATAACAGAACTTAATTTATCATCTATCCATTGATTGGTTTGATCAAAATAACCAACTGGTGTAAATGCTGCAATCCTAGTAAGGCCATTATCTATAAATAGATCTTCATCAACACCTTTGAGATCTTTTCTAGTGATTCCTCCGCCTGGTCCAGAATATAGTCCACTAAAATTAGTGGATCCTTCAGGATTATCTTTTTTATTAAATAATTTACTTGATAAAGTATCTCCTAACTTTTGTATTCCGGTATTTAAACTATCTGCCATAAACATATATATTTAAACAAGTTAAATACATATTAGAAATTAATATATAATAAAAAGTATTAAAACTTTTATGAAATTTTTAAAGAGCTCCTATTTATTTGAATCTAATGTTAGTAATGTTAAAACATATTATACACCAAAAAATTTAGTTTTTGAAATATGTACATCTATGATTCTTTTGAATAATGAATTTCTAGATAATTTATTAGATAGAGGACTAAAAGCAAGATATTCTGAAAACTCTTCTGTATTTTTAACAGATTTGAAAAATCTATTATTAACAAAAAATAGATTAGAATTAGGTAAATATTTAGGTAAAAAATTTGAATCTGATGATGAATTATCAAAAATAAATTCTATTTTTGATAAAGTTGAATTTGATATTGAGAAAAATTGGGAACAATTAGTAAATGCTAGACAAACTGCCAGAAATATAATTGATAAACTATTACCAAATGAGAAATTAACATCTGATAGAATTTCAAAAATATATTGGATAGGTCCTAATAAAGATGAGAATATACAAGAAGATATTGTTATTGAATTAACAGATGGGACACAATTCTCTTTTTATCTAAATAAAAATCTATCTTTACAAAAAACAGCAAGTTTTAATACATTTGCTGATGATCTAATTCCAAATGATATTGATAATTTATTTAATGAAGAAAATATTAAAAAGTGGGATAAATTAACTCAAGAATGGGTTAGAATTGTATATGAGAATTCAAATAAAAATATACAATCATATATTGAGAAATTCATAGACACTAAAAGAATTGATGCTATTGGTTATTTTGAATATTTTGATATAAGACACAGAGATCCAAGGTTTAAATATCTTGGTGAATATATGAAAGAATTTGAAAAAAATATTCTTAAACTTTCTGAATTGATGAGTGAAATTTGGAAAAAAAGAGATATTCATTTTATTGACTTGGAAAGATCAAATAAAGAATGGTATGAAACTAAAGTGGCAATACTTAATTCTAGAATACTTGAGCATCTATTTACAACATCATTAAAAAGAGATAAGTTAGAAGAAATAGAAAAACAAGAAGATGGATTCAAAAAATCATCAGGAACTATTAAAATGAAATTGATGAAAACTCTTGTTAATAAAATGAATTGTTTAGAAAGACCTATTTATTACCTTTCAAACGGTGGCAATAACTTTATACAGATTCCAAGTAGAGAATTTTTTAGAAAAAATTATAATAATATAGAAATATTATTTGACTATCATGTTAAATTTAAAATAGACTCAGAAGAGGAAAATAATAATTTTAAATTTAAAATTAAATTAATTTTGGATGATAAAGAAATTGTTAACATGTCAATAATAGTTGGATTCTCTGGTGGTGAATTTTCTAGTAAACTAAATGCCAAATATAAATATGATTTACCAGAAAATTTTAATTATATAATATCAGAAATACAAGGATCAGAAGAAATTTGAGAAAAAACTAAGTTTTAATATATAAATAAATTAAAATTTAGTAATGTCTAAAGTATTACCAATATTTCCACTATACCCATCATCAACATTTTTACAATATAATGTTTCATTGGCTATACCTGGTCCTAAATTATGGGATCTTCCACAAATTGGAGACTTTGCTAAAAAAAATAATTATCCAAATACAAAATCATCTATTCTAATACCAGATGTTGAATATATTAGACGGTTTGCAAACTATGAATTGGGTATATCCGATTCTCTTTTAAAATCAGGTCAACAGGAAAATATTGCTAGAATAAAAAATCCAAAAATTAGAGAAACTTTTGATCAATTATATGGACAATCAGGATCTAAAACAGGAATATTTAAAGATGGAATTGGATTACCTTCAATTGAAAAAGCAATATTATCATCAATATTTGAAACACAAAAGCCTTATTTTGAAATTGCTCAATTTGTTATAAAAAGCCTTTCTAAAATAGAGGATATAATCGCAAGAATTTGCCCTTTAATTGGAGCAGCCACAAATCCCGCTTTAGCTCTTGCTATAAAATCTAGAAAACCTAAAGGAAATGGACCACTTAGTGGTTCCTTGGGACCTTATGGGACACCACCAGCTTTGGGATATAAAAATAGTGAAGAGGTTTTTAAAAAATTAAATAATCTTTCTACTCTTTTACAAAAAGGGGATGGTTTCAAAATTGATAAGAATGGTAAATATACTAAAGTTAAAAAGGAATTTTTAAATGAGAATAACAAATTAGTTGAATCATTTGATAATAAAATCTTTACATATGTTACAATATCAACAATTTATTCAACTGGAATATTTGAACCAACTGAAAACTATATTTATAAATATATTGATATAGACTCTGATCAAGAATTACCAGAGTTTAAAACACCTACAGAGTCAACAGAGATTGATTACTCTCCAGATAGAATAGTTCTAGGTATTTTTAATAAAAATGGAACAGCAATTGATCCAAATTCAAAAGTTCAATATTGGGGAATCAATTATAATGGAACAGAGTTAGAAAAAAAAGAGTCAATTTTTGAAAAAGCTCCTTGGATAAAAAATGAAAAATGGATTTTTGATAAATCAATTGATTATAGAAACACCATTAATTGGCAAACTCTTGATTCTCCAATATATTCTTGGAAAAAAAATGGAAAAATTTTAAAACAAAAAGATAGTCCAGGTGATGGTTGGGATAAAATAAAATATAAAGATGTGATAAATTTTGATAAAGAAGAAAATCAATATTTAAAATATTTAGAGGATGATTTTTTTGTGGAATTTGAAACATCAAGCATAAATGAATATAGAGAATATTATTTATTTTTAACTAAACAATCATTTGATAAAAATAATGTATCAGCAGAGGATAGAGTTGAAATACTTCAACAAGTAGAAAAACTATTCAGTGAAAAATTGCCAAATGATAAGATAGTTGAACAATTAAGAAACCTTATAAAATATGCTGATTTTAAATCATCATATTATAATGGTATAGATTCAAAGGATTGGTCCTATAATTCAACGGCACCGAATGATCAATTGCCAAACGAATTAAGAAGGATATTCAAGCCAATGAGATTTGATATAGATGGAAAAATAGTATGGATTGATCCAGAGGGTGATTATGATATTAAAGTTATAAAAATAGATCCAGTTTTAAGATTAAAATATAACGATGGTATCATAACAACAGAAGATGGTAAAATATCAGCTAACAAAGCTTTGGAAAAAAATTCAAATATTAAAACATTTGTTAAAAATAAATTTACTATTAAAATTTTTTCAAAATCTGGTAATTCATTACCATTTTCAATTGATGTGAGTCGAGGAGATAATTTAAATACATATAATAATCTTGAATCATATGATTTGGTAAATTGGAATGTTTATTTTGATAATACTACGGGTGAAAAATATGAAACAAATTTGGAATTCAATTTTAAAGTCTATTTTGAATCTAATAATTTACCATCCGAAATACAAAAAATGATAAATATCCCCTATTTATTATCAGGTAGATATTATCCAGATAAAGATTATAGTAATAATATTAATAATAACTATGATTCTTTAAGTGAGGACTTATCAAATAGACTGAAAGAAAATGGACTGATATTTTTATCAGAAGCAGTAAATGATAGGATTGAATCTACTAAATTAGAAAAAATTGATACAGGTATATCTAGATTATCCAATTCGTCAAATTCTTTTAGAGTAGAAAAATTGACATATAAGTATTGGAATAAAAAAGTTATAAATAAAGTTTTACTAGATGAGTCAATTTCTTTAGGAAAATCAGCAATTGTAGCGGGAATTCTAACACCTACTGGATCATCCTTATTAAAAAAATCAATAGAAAAGTTAGATGCTGGTGTCTATTTCTATAAGTATTATACAATAGAA
>Ga0116179_1001477_pt1 | contig 17580 bp, 12 predicted proteins | sample AD_UKC071_MetaG_FD_89751 | JGI IMG/M metagenome (GOLD analysis project Ga0116179, IMG submission 89751) | Active sludge microbial communities of municipal wastewater-treating anaerobic digesters from USA - AD_UKC071_MetaG | ecosystem: Engineered > Bioreactor > Anaerobic > Digestate | place: USA...
CACCATCGGCTGGGTCGCGCTATCCATCCGCGCCCAGGTTAGATCGCGATAGCTCACCGGTTCCCGCGACAGGCTTTCCGGCTGCGGCGAAGCGCTTACAGCCTCTACATCTACAGGCCCGACGCTATCCACCATCGCCTCCGCTACGGTCTGTTGCGGCTCCATGTCCATACGTCCCCGGTTGCTGTACTCTCACCACTTTCCGATGATACGCCCGCGTTGCGTCGCGCCCGCGACCGCATGGCCCGCCATAACCACGATACCCGGTTCCTCACCCACCGCATGGCCCAGGATCGCACGCCATCTTCCCTATCTCCCGCACCGGATGCGCCACCCGCCGGTGACAGACCGCCCGCGGAGGACCCGCCTAACAACGTCAGCCAGATCAATGGCGGTCCGCCCATGGTGCCGGTCTGTCAGCCGCTGGCCGCCTATCGGCGCTTGGGTCGGCGCTTGCTGACCGTCGTCTGTCAACTGAGCGGCCTGCTGGCGGGCGGCATCGTCGCCTATGTCCATGATTTGCCGATGGAACAGCGCCGACGTCGACGCCTGCTGAGTCGGGTCGCCACTCTGGTCGAACCTCGGCTCGATCCGGCGCTAGTCCACCAGACGTTCGCCGTTCAATTGCGCCAGCGGCTGGAACGGCTCGGGCCTACCTATATAAAGTTAGGTCAGATCATGGCGGTGCGAGAGGATATGTTGCCGCGCACGCTCACCGACGAACTGAAAAATCTGTTCGACCAAGCGCCTGCTGTCCCTTTTCCGGTCATTCGCCGGCTGATCGAAAGCGAACTGGGCCGGCCATTGGCCGATCTGTTCATCCAGGTCGAGGAACAGCCGATCGGCTCCGCTTCGCTGGCGCAAGTCCACCGCGCCACGACCCGCGCCGGCCAGGCGGTGGTGATCAAGGTCCTCAAACCCGGCGTCCGCGATACTGTGCTGACCGACCTCAAGTTGTTGCGCGGGCTTGGCGCCATCCTGAATCAAGTCCTGCCGCAATACCAACCCGCTGCGATCATCGAGGAATTCCGCAGCTATACGATCCGGGAGCTGGATCTGACCAGCGAGGCCGACAACGGCGAAGTGTTCGCGGCCTATTTCCACGATAGCCCTACCATCCTGTTCCCGCGCATGTACCGGGAACTCAGCAGCGCTAAAGTCCTCACCATGGCGTTTCTGGATGGATTCAAGCCCGGCTCGCCGGCCACCTTCGCCCTCAGCGACCAGGATCGGGCGCAGGTGGTCAACCTGGGGGCGCAGGCCGTGCTGCGGATGCTGTATCAATACGGCTTCTTTCACGCCGACCTGCACGCTGGCAATCTGATGATCCTGCGCGGCCCGCCACTGCGGATCGGCTTCGTGGATCTGGGCATGGTCGGGCGCTTCGAGGACGAAACCCGGCGACGGCTGCTGTACTACTACCATGCGCTGGTCAACGGCGATGTCGAGAAGGCGGCCCAGCACCTCGGCGGCATTGCCCGGCTCGGTTCACGTAGCGATCCCGACGGCTTCGGCCGAGCCGTGCAGGAGCTGTCGCGACGGTTTCTGCTGCGTGCCCAGTACGGCGATTTCAGCATCGCCCGGCTGATTCTGGAGTCGATGCGGCTCGGCGGTCGCTATCGGATGTATTTCCGGGTCGAGCTGGTATTGATGGTCAAGGCGCTGGTGACCTTCGAAGGGGTCGGACGCATGGTCGACCCGGATCTGGATGTGGTGGCGCTGTCGCGGACCCATGTGGCAGCGATATTCCGCGCCCAGTTCCGCCCTGGTCGGCTGACGCGGGAACTGTGGCGCAATGGCCCGGAACTGCTGGATCTGGCCGGCCGGCTGCCGGAGCTGTTGGCGCAATCATCCCGACGCCTGGAGCGCCTCAGCCAGCCCCCGACCGCCAATCCCCTAGCCAGCCTGCGCGGAGCCATCGTCGCCGCCGCCTGCATCCTCGGCGGCGTCATGACCTTGCTGCAATCGGACGCCTGGCTGGCCGGCAGCAGCCTGATGCTGGTCGGGTTCTGGTGCTACTGGCGCGACCGGTAGCCCGACGGTGCGTCAATGCACGGTCGCTTCCTTGATCATGAAGTTCTGCAAATGCTCCTGCCAGGTCACCACCACGTTATCGCCTTTCTTGGGGAAATCCATCAGCCGATAGCTCCCGCTGGCTCCCTGCAGGTACTGCACACCCAGCGTCGTCACCGTGAAGGTGCTGCGACTCAGCTCGACGCCATCCACCAGCGCCCGTACCGTATGCTGACCGTCGCCAAGCCGATTGGTGTTGAACAGCAACCCCCAGCCGTTGTTGCTACCGCCACACAAACTGACGGTATCGGGGCGGATCGTGCCATAACTGGCCTGATAGGAAGTGCCGTCGATCTCCACATCGACCCGATTGATCGTGGTTCCGGGATGACAGACCCAACCGGAAAACAGGGTGATTCCGCTCAGGTAGGACGCCGGCTGAGGGTTTTCCAAGGAACCCAGCAACGCCGCGCTGGCCTGGGTAGCGGCCATGGTCGTCGCGCTGGCGCTGGAAGAAACTGACACCGGCTGTAATTCAGGCAAGGACTCCGTCGTCGTCGCGCTCTGCTGAACCCCACTCTGACCGCCGGACACGTTGCGCGCCGTCATCACGAAATTCTGCAAATGCTCCTGCCATTGAATCTGGACACTCTGATTGGCAGTGGGGAAATTGGGAATGACATAGGTGGCGCTGACGCCTTGCAGATATTCGGTCCCCAGGGTGGTGATCGTAAAACTGGCCTTGCCGATTTCCTGGCCGTCGGCCAGCGCCCGCAGGGAATGCGCGCCGCCGCCCAGCCGATTCATGTTCATCAGCAATCCCCAGCCATTGTTACTGCCGCCGCAAATGCTGCTGGTGTCTTCCCGGATGGTGCCATAACCGGCTTGTATGTCCGTACTGCCGTCGATTTCGACCGTCAATTGTTGAATCCCCTGCCCGCTCTGACTCACGCCGGGAATGCAGGCCCAACCGGAAAGCGAGGTAATGCCACTCAGATACGAAGACGGCTGGGGATTTTCCAGACTGCCGGTTTTGCTATTTTCCAGCCACTTGCTGAGACCATTGTTATAACCGGTCTTGAATCGCCCGTAGAACGAATAGGTGTTATTGCAAACCGCATCACCGCCGGTCAGGGTGCCGACCAGATAGGTATTATCCTTGAAAATTCCGGAGCCGCTGCTGCCGCCTTCCAGTATTCCCTGATCAACGGCAAGCCCCAGAAAACCCCCAGCTGTGCTTGAGCTACACTTGAAGGACGATACGTCACAATTGAATAGATCATCCTCGACGCCAAAGCTGATCTTTTTCCATCCCCCCTTCGGATGATGAATCGCGCTATACCGATCGCCTACGTTATCCCAATACCACCCTGCGTAGACCGCTCCGCTCGGCGGCTGATCGTTGAGCCGCAACAAGGTCATGTCGTTATTGGTATAAGTAGCCAACAGAGTCGCGCCGCTCAACAAGGTCTGGGTACTAGCGGACTGAGTAGCACTATTGCATGCCGACGACTGATAAAACCAGGTCGTTTGCACTGAAGACGCCTCATCCGCCGTGGATATGCAGTGATTGGCAGTCAGAAAATACGGTATTCCAGAATCCGCTCTATCTGCTAACAGGGTACCCGAACAGAGGTAGGTTCCCCCTGTCGAAGTAAAAACGACTCTGGCAACAGCATTAGCGATATTCTGGCCTTGATCATTGACGGTAGAGTAACAATTGACGTCGAGATTACAGCTCGCTGCTGTGCTTTGTAAACTGAAATCCGTCTGCGTGGGATTAGCAGCCAGATGCGAAACGGCCTCGATCGCCACATCGACCTTACTCTGATCGGCCACCGCTTGCAGTCGGATTTCCACGATGGCCGTTTCGCCCTCGAGCGTTGGCGACCAGTAGATCTCGGGATCGCCGCTGGTATTGGCCATGGCCAGCCGATTGGCGTCGATCATTTGCAACACCGCCTTGGCCGCCACTTGATAGGCCGGTCCCTGCCCGGATTGGCCGGAATAGAAACGCAATTCCGCTTCCGCAGGCAAATTCCGTATCCGCAAGCCAATGCGCAAGGCCGTAGCGCCCGGTGACGTTACCTGGATACGGGTGACCCGCTCGCCATCCGCCAGCGTCTGCCATTGCCAGGTTTGAGAAGCCACCACCGACGGATCCAGGAAATCGCTCATTGGCCGATTGAAACCCAGTTTCAACGGTTGGCCTGGCGCTTCGGCCCCCATCGTCATCGGGGTCGTTGGCGCGGGCAGTTGCAAACGCAGCATCGCGGTATAAGCGTCCTCGACACCGGTCGACTGAGTCTGAAACGGGGTATTGGCGATTTCCTTGACCATGCGTTCGGGCTCCACGCTCGGCTGATACGAGCGGGCGCCCACCGGCGGGATGGCGTCGGTCGCTGCGCTGGTCGCAGCGGGTTCCTCCACAGCCAACGACTTGTCAGCCGCAACACTGCTTTCCACCCACATCAACCCGGCCAGCGCCAGGATCATCAGCCACGCACCGCGTACGCCAGAAACGACCATCGAGGTCCTGAAAGACATCCGCATTTTCCCACCCGTTAGCCTATTAGGTTGAACGACCGCCCGCTTGCCGACCTGCGACGCCAAGGGGTGTACTGGAACACCAGTTTAGTCAAGGCGTTCCATCCGTGCGGCGTTAGACTGGCGTCCATTCGATTCGTTTACCCGAGCTCCCGCATGCGCTTTTTTTCCAACCTGTCGCGTCTTCTGCTGCTTCTGCTGGCGCTGCTCAGCACCGTCTCGGCCCGCGCCGACAACGATTACCCGTTGGTGCTGGTGCATGGCTTCATGGGCTGGGGTCGGGACGAGATGCTCGGCTTCAAGTACTGGGGTGGTTTCGGCGACTTGCAGGAGACGCTCAACCAGGCTGGCTACCGGACCTTCACCGGCGTCGTCGGCCCCCTGACCAGCAACTGGGATCGGGCTTGCGAGCTGTATGCCTACATCAAGGGCGGAACGGTGGATTACGGCCAGGCTCACGCCGCTGCCCACGGTCACGCCCGCTTCGGTCGGACCTTCCCCGGCCTTTACCCAGCATGGGGCGACCCGGACGAAACCGGCCGTCTGCGCAAGATCCATCTGATCGGCCACAGTCAGGGCGGTCAAACTATCCGCGTATTGACCGCCTTGCTGGAACGCGGTGATCCGACCGAACGCACCATCGCCCCTGCCGCCGAACGGTCTCCCCTGTTCCAGGGCGGCAAATCCTGGGTGCACAGCATCACCACCCTCGCCTCACCCCATGACGGGACCAGTCTCGCCACCGACAGCAATCTGTTGCTGCCCTTCGTGCGCAAATCCCTGCTAGGTCTCGCCGCGCTGGCCGGACTCCAGGCCGACCAGCTGCCCTACGATTTCAAGTTGGACCAATGGTCCTTACGGCGTGCGCCGGACGAAACGCTCGACGCCTATCTGGCGCGGGTCGAACGCAGCCCGCTGTGGCATTCCCGCGACATCAGCGCCTGGGATCTCAGCCCCGATGGCGCGCTGGAGTTGAACCAACGCTTTCCGGCCCAGCCCGATGTGTACTACTTTTCCTGGGCCACCTCGGCCACCGTCCCGATCTGGCCTTCTCGCCATCAGGTTCCGTTGCCCACCATGCTGCCGCAATTCTGGGCCAGCGCACTGCTGATCGGCGCTTACAGCCGCGACGATCCAGGCTCGGTGCGGATCGACGCGCGCTGGTGGGAAAACGACGGTCTGGTCAACACCCGCTCCATGGCCGGCCCGACCCTGGGCTCGTCCGATACGATCGTGCCTTACCGCCAACCCCCGCAACGGGGAGTCTGGAACGATCACGGCGTGCTAGCCGGCTGGGATCATATGGATATCGTCGGCATCGGCACGCTCCGCGATGTGGGCGACTGGTATGTGCGGCTGGCGCAATCCCTGGCCGCGCTGCCACCCTGAAAGCGCGCATCGACGCCATTGCGATAGCCCCGGCCTTGGCTTATGGTACGGAGCGATCAATCCCTCACCGCCGACGCGGGTTCCGGTCATGCAGCCCCGAGGCGCGCGGAGCCACCGAGACCCTAACATCATGTTCCATATCACCATCTGCCGGACTCACGACCTGACCCTCGAACAAGCCCGCCAAGTGGCGGAATCCGTCGCCGGCCAATTGGCCGCCCGCTATGAACTCAATCATCATTGGCAGGGCGATTCCCTGCATTTCGAACGTTCCGGCGTCAGCGGCCGGATCGAACTGGAAACAGGCCAACTGCGGGTCAACGTGCGGCTGGGTTTTCTGCTGGCGCCGATGAAATATCTGCTGGAGCAGGAAATTCAGCGCCAGCTGGACCGGATCCTTCAGTCCCCCGCCAGCCCCGCCTGAGCGTTTTCTGCGATGGGCAGATCCAGCGGCCGCGGCTCCCCGCGCCGGATTCGCTCCAGAATGCCACGCTCGCGGCCGACGATGAGCACGACGAAAGTGGCTGCATCCGCGCCCATATGGCGAAACGCGTGGAATCCCGCCTCCAGGAAACGATGCAACTCGCCCACCCCGGCCAAGCGGGCCGGTCCGCCCGCCAAGGCCAGGGCGGTATGGACCAGCCGCTTGCGGACAACCTTGACCAGCTCCTGGCCCAGCTGTTCGACCAGATCGAGCTGACGGTGGCGCAGCTCATAGTTGGCACACCGTCGGTAGGCTGCCACGTAGCTCGCCTCATCCACCGCCTCGCCACAGCCGAACTCGACTGCCAAAATCCGCGTCAGCCGAGCATCCAGCTCGTACGACAGGGCGTTGAGCTCCAGCGCCAGGGCTGCCGTTTGCAGCACTCGGGCCGGCAGTGCGCGCGCCATCACTGGAACGGTGCGGGCCAATTCATGCTCGCGCTGACGCAAGTCGCGGTCGCCATAGAGTTCTTCCAGGAAAAACTCCGCTGCGGGCCGATAGCACGGATCGCGCAACAGATCGGCGTGAGTCCGCGCCAGGCGGGCCGATTGCCAGCGCCGCACCAAACTCAGTTCCCGCTCTATCCCCGCCGCGCCAACGGCGTGGAACGCCTGACTGCGCTGCAATTGCTCCATCAGGCGCGCCACATCGGGCGTTGCAGACGGTTCGGTCATACGGTCTCCACCGGCATCAGCGCAGTTCGCGCCGCAGGATCTTGCCCACGTTCGATTTAGGCAGGCTGTCGCGGAACTCGACCTGACGAGGCATCTTGTAGCCGGTCAGCTGGGTGCGGCAATGGGCCAGGATCGCTTCGGCGCTCAGCTCCACCCCCGGCTTCGCCACCACGAAGATCTTGACGGCCTCGCCGCTCTTGTCGTCCGGCACCCCGACACAGGCCACCTCCAACACTCCTTCGCAGCCGATCACCACATCTTCGATTTCGTTGGGAAAGACATTGAAACCTGACACCAGGATCATGTCCTTCTTGCGATCGACGATGCGGAAGAAGCCCTGTTCGTCGAGGGTGGCGACATCGCCGGTCAGCAACCAACCGTCGCGAATGGTGCGGGCCGTTTCCGCCGGCCGCTGCCAATAGCCACGCATCACCTGCGGGCCGCGCACGCACAATTCACCGCGTTCGCTCGTCGGCACTTCGTTGCCCTCCTCATCGCGCAGCTGGATGTCGGTGGACGGCAACGGCAGGCCGATGCTGCCGGTGAAGCCAGCGATATCCACCGGGTTGACGCAGACCACCGGCGACGCTTCGGTCAGGCCATAGCCCTCCAGGATCGGGATGCCGGTCATGGCCTGCCAGCGCTCGGCCACGGCTTTCTGCACCGCGGTGCCACCGCCGACCGCCAACCGCAGCGCGGCAAAATCGAGCTCGGCAAACGCCGCATGGTTGACCAAGGCGTTGAACAGCGTGTTCACGCCGGTGATCACGGTGAATTTCCACGGACGCAGTTCTTTGACCAACAACGGAATGTCGCGGGGATTGGTGATCAACACGTTCAGACCGCCGTAGCGGACGAAGCACATGCAGTTCACCGTCAGGCAGAAGATGTGATACAGCGGCAGCGCGGTGATCACGATCTCTTCGCCATCGCGGATCGACGACCCGACCCAGGCGGAAATCTGCTGCATGTTGGCCAGCATGTTGCGGTGGGTCAGCATGGCGCCCTTGGACAGCCCGGTGGTGCCGCCAGTGTATTGCAGGAAGGCCAGATCCTCGCCGTCCACCGCGACCGGCGTCAGCGAGCGACGCTTGCCGTTCGCCAACGCCTCGTTGAAACCGATGGCGTGCGGCAGCTGGTAATCGGGCACCATCTTCTTGATGCGCCTGACCACCAGGTTGACCACCTTGGCCTTCCAGAACGGCAACAGATCGCCGACCTCGGTGACGATGGCTTGTTCGATTGCGGTTTTCGCGACCACGGCAGCCAGTACGTGGGCAAAGTTGGCGAGGATTACGATCGCCTTAGCCCCGGAATCCTGCAACTGATGCTCCAGCTCGCGCGGGGTGTAGAGCGGATTGACATTGACCACCACCAGACCGGCGCGCAACACACCGAACAGCGCAACGGGGTATTGCAGCAGATTGGGCAGCATGATGGCCACCCGCTCACCCTTTTGCAGGCCCAATGTCTGCTGCAGATAAGCGGCGAAAGCCCGGCTCTGCTGATCCAGCTCGGTGTAATTCATGGCATAGCCCATGTTGGCGAACGCCAGACGCGGGCCGAACCGTTGGCAACTGCGCTCGAACACCTCCACCAGGGAGGTGTATTCATCGGGATCGATCTCTGCCGGTACGCCGGACGGATAACGTTTCAGCCACACCTTTTCCATGCCTGATCTCCCACGTTAATGTGTTGTTTTGAATTGGGGAATTCTGGGTTGACTGATACCAAAGTCCGACTGGAAGAGATTGTATCATTCGGCTTTTTCATCGGATAAAAGCCATTTTCCAGCGTTTCCGGATCGCTGCAATCATCATCCACCGATGGCGGATCGGTGGATCGCGGGCAAGACCGCTGGAGGTCCGGGGTCAGATCTGATCCGGAGGCGCCGCGTAGGCATCCAGCAGGCGATCGTAAGCATCGAAACCGACCAGCGCGCGCAGAGTCGCAAAATCGACCTGGTGCTCGGGCATCCGGCCGGCGGCCAACTCGCTCAGCGCCGCGCGCAGGGCGGCGATCGCGACTCCCAACAACGCCAGCGGGTAGGCGGCCAGCCGATACCCCAGCTCGGCCAAACGGGCTGGGGGCAAGATCGGGGTGAGACCGCCGGCCAGCAGGTTGGCCATGTGAATGCCTGGCACTTCCCGACAGCAGCGCGCCATTTCGGCCTCGTCGCGCGGCGCTTCCAGGAACAGCATGTCCGCACCTAGATCGGCAAAGGCGTGCAAGCGCCAGATCGCCTCGTCGAAGCCCAGAGCGCTGCGGGCATCGGTGCGAGCCAGGATCAGAGGACCGGAGCCGGCATAGGCGTCGCGGGCATCCACCGCAGCCCGCATCCGCGCGATGGCCTCGGCCCGGCTCACCACCTCCTTGACGCCGGTGTGCCCGCAACGCTTGGGAGCGACCTGATCTTCGATCATGACTGCGGCGAATCCCGCCCGGCCAAACTGCTCCACCGTGCGCCGCACGTTGACCGGGTTACCGTGACCGGTATCGCCGTCGCCGATGACCGGGATCGAAACCGCCTGGCAGATGGCTCGACCCTGGTCCAACATCTCGCTGACCGTAATCAGGCCAGTATCCGGCAGCGCCAACCGCGTGGCCGCTACCGCAAAGCCGCTCATGAAGCTGAGCGGAAAACCGGCCTGTTCGATCAAGCGGGCGGACAGCGCGTCGTAACAACACGGCATGGTCAGACAGCCTTGCTGCGCCAGCAAGGCGCGCAGACGATCGGGGGCTGGCATGGCAAGGTCGCGAGACATCATGGCGGCAGGGGGTATAGACATCGGGGTCATCCTGTAGATTTGCCTGGAGGTGACTGGAAATCAACGCTGGCGATGGCGCGCCAATCGGAGCTCCAAACGCCGGAACAGCCGGGCCAGGATAAAGCACAGCAGGAAATAGAGCGCCGCCACCGTCAACCAGACTTCGAACACCTGCCCCGACGACACCGCCAGTTCGGTGCCGGTGAAGGTCAGTTCCTGGATGGAAATCAGCGAGATCAGCGAGGAATCCTTGATCAGCGAGATGAACTGGCCCGCCAGCGGCGGGATCACCCTTTGCACCGCCTGCGGCAAGACGATCTCTCTTAGCACCTGCCGGGAATTCAAACCAAGCGCCCGGCCGCCCTCCCATTGTCCCTTGGGGACCGCTTCGATGCCAGCACGCACGATTTCGGTGACGTAGGCCCCCTCGAACAACGCCAGACAAATCAGGCCAGACAGGAAATTCGATAGCAGCTCCGGTGGGCCGAACAACAGCGCCAAGACCGACAAAGTCGTCGGTCCGGCATCGACCAGCCACCCTTCCACATCCAGTGCCGGCATCAGTTGGCTGCTGATGAAGAAGTAGAAGATGAAGATGAACACCAGAGGCGGCATGTTGCGGATCAGCTCGACGTAGCTGCGGCTGAGCAGGCGTAGGAACAGGCTGTGTGCGACCCGACAGACGCCCATCACTCCGCCGATCAGAGCCGCCAGCAGACTGCCCCACAACGCCAGCCGGATCGTCGCCAACAGGCCCTGCCCCAACAAATTCAACACCCACTGCCCCTGGGCAGGGTCGTAGCGCAGAAAATAGCCAGGGATCAGACGCCAGTCCCAGTTGTAGTGAAAGTGATCCTGCGCCTGGTGCAGCACATAGCCGAGCGCGCCACCCAGCAGCGCCAGGATCAACGCGTCCAGCCAGCCGAACCGTAGCTTGCGCGGCGGCACGCCAGCTCAGCCGTATTCCCCGCCGCGCACCGGCAGGCGGCGTTCCAGCCATCCAACCCATAGCGACAGGCTGATGGTCAGCGCCAAATACAGCGCTGCCACCGTGAACCAGACCTCGAAGGTCATGAAGGTATCGGCGATGAGATTGCGTCCCTCGGTGGTCAGGTCAGCCACGGCGATCACGCTGACCAGGGCCGAATGTTTGATCAGCGACACCGCCAGACCGGTCAGCGGGGGCAGGATCAAGCGGATGGCCTGCGGCAGGATCACACAGCGGTAGAGCGCATAGCGCGACAAACCCAGGGCATGGGCCGCCTCCCACTGCCCAGCGGGAATGGCCTCGATCCCGGCCCGGAAGATCTCGGCCGCGAACGCGCCTTCGAAGATCGCCAGCGCCAGCACCGCTGCTACGAACCGGTCCATCGCCAGAATCGGCGCCAACACGAAGTAGACCAGATAGAGTTGCACCAACATCGGCGTATTGCGGACGATTTCCACATAGAATCGGGCCAGGACATGGCCGACCCACGAAGTCGAGCGCTGCAACAACGCCGCCGCCAGCCCCAACACGACCGTGAGCGCCAGACTCCAGGCGGTCAGCTCCAGCGTCACCCCCAAGCCGAGCAACAATGGACCGGGATGGAACGCCCCATCCTCGAACCGGTAGAGATAGGGCGGGATCCGATACCACTGCCAATTGTATTGCAGCGATCCGGCCCCCGAGACGATCAGCCAGCCCAGACCGACCATCAAGACGAGAAAAGCCAACACATCCAGCATGGCGCGACGCTGGCGGCGCAATCGGGAAATCGTAGATTTACTCATGGCTCGTCAGCATAGCCATCCCGCCGACGGCTGTCATCGCTCGCCGCCAAGCGCTTACCCGCGCCACGATCCTACCCCGACGCGGCTCACGCCGGCTGGCAGCAACGACCCTCCCGCCATCCGTTACCGGTCTCTTCGGCCCAGCCGGTCGCGTGCACCCCCAAGACATGTTCCATCTGCTCAGCGGCCTGCGGTCGTCCCAGCAGAAAGCCCTGAAACGCATCGCAGTCGAGCTCCAACAGGCGGCAAAGCTGTTCGCGGGTCTCCACCCCCTCCGCCACGACCTCCAGTCCAAGAGTATGCGCCAGATCGATCACAGCCTGGCAAATCACGGCATCATCGCGCTCGGTCGCAATATGCTCGATCAGGGAACGATCCAGCTTCAGGCGTCGGATCGGTAGCAATTTCAGATAGCTGAGCGAGGAAAAACCGGTCCCGAAATCGTCGAGGGCCAGATGGACCCCCATCCCTCGCAAGCGCTTCAACACCGTGACGATGACCTGCGGATTTTCCATCGCCATGGTCTCGGTCAACTCCAGCTCCAAATCGCCTGGCGCGAGATGCGCATCGGCCAGGATCTGTGCCAGACGCTCGGGGAATCGCTCATCCTGCAGCTGATACAACGATACGTTGACCGCCATATGGGTAATGTGCATCCCAGCGTCCCGCCAGCGGCGCAACTGCGCCAGCGCCTGACGCAACACCCAGTTATCCAATGCAGACATCACCCCGATTTCATCGGCCACCGGCAAAAAATGGGCCGGTGCGATCAAGCCCTCCACCGGATGCATCCAACGCAACAACGCTTCGACGCTGGATGCCCGGCCGCTCGCTGCAGCGAACTGCGGTTGGAAATGCAACACGAACTGCTGCCCATCCAACGCCTGGCGGAGGTAGTTTTCCAACGACAGCCGTTCCCGCACTACCTCGTTCATGCGTACGGTGAAGAACTGGTAATTGTTACGGCCGCTCGCCTTGGCGTGGTACATGGCGGCATCGGCATTCTTCATCAGGACATCCACCGCATCGCCGTCATTGGGACTGAGCGCAATGCCGATGCTGGGAGTCGAATGCAGTTCGTGGCCCTCGATTCGATAGGTCTGGCCGAGAACCGCCCGAATCCTTTCGGTCACGTAGATGACGTAATCGGTGTTCTCCACCCGTTCGAGCACCACGACGAATTCGTCTCCGCCCAAACGCGCCACCATGTCGCTCTGCCGCACGGCCCTTTCCAGGCGATGGGCGATTTCGACCAGCAAGCCGTCGCCAAAACGATGGCCGAGCGTGTCGTTGATGATCTTGAAGCGGTCCATGTCGATGAACAGCACGGCCACGCTGTTCTTTTCACAGCTTGCGCGATCCAGCGCCTGTTCGAGCCGAACCCTCAAGGACAGGCGATTCGGCAAGCCGGTCAAATGGTCGTGATAGGCAATCTGGCGAATGCGCTCTTCCGCTTCCTGTTGCAGACGCAAGCGGATCTCGCTGGCGTGCAACGCTGCATCGCGTTCGGCGATGGCCTGCTGGAAATGCGCCAGCGCGCGCGCCATCGCCGCTACTTCATCGTCACCGCGCAGTAGTTCCGGGTCGAGATATTGCCGACCCAGGGCATCTGGCTCATCCAGTACCTGTTGCGAAGCGATCAGCATGGTCTGGGTGATCTTCCGGATCGGAATCAGCACGGTCCGGCGCACGAACTGGTAGACGCCGAACAGCGTCGGCAGAATCGCCAGCGCCGCCACCGCCAGCAACACCCCCTGCGCGTCGCCGACCGCCCGTGCGGAAGCCGACACTTGCGCGCTGGCCTGCGCTACCAAGTCATCGACCAGCGACGAGGCGATCTCGACGGTCGCCATCAGCGACCAGTGGATGCGTTCGGCCTGCTGGACCACGGTCTTGTTGAGGTGCAATTCATGCCGCCGCAAGGCGTCCAAGGCCTTGCCGCCGTGCATCGTGGCGAGATACGCCGTCGTAGCCGCGCTCAACGCAGCCACGGCATCTCCCGCCGGCAACCGCTGATACACCTCCAGACGCCGGATCACCACCTCGGCCTCGGCCTGCTGGCGGGCCAAATTCTCCACTTCGGTCTCGTTGAGCATCTGCTTGGCGATTTCCAGCAGTCCGCGACTGTCGGTGCGAATATCCTGCGCCGTCGCCAACCAGCCCAGATCCTTGTCCAGCAGATCATCGAGGCGCTGTTGCAGCTGCCCAGGCCCCGCTTCGGCGATATCGACGGCCAGCGCACGCGCCACCTGCGCCCGCAACTGCGCCTCGACCTCGGTCGCTGCGGCAAAATGACGCGCATGGGTGGTCTCGACCTGCTTCCAACCAGCCTTGCGGCTAGCGGCGGCGGTGGAACGGGCCGAAACCAGCGTATTCAGCTGGCCAAGCTCATGTTCGATCATTTCCAGCTTGCGCAGTAGCTCGGCCAGTTGCCCACGCTGCTGCGGCGCGAGGCTGTTCCGCGCCTCCAGCGCGGTGATGTCCTCGCGCAATTCCCAGACCCGCTGATTCAAGGCCCATTGACTGTCGTGGCGGCCATTCTCTTGCACGGTCGATGTCAGCGTCGGTAGATAAAGCAGCATTTCCTCGGCCCGCGTCTGGAGATGGCGAGCCAGGGCGACATCGGAGAGATACACCGAGGCCAGATCACGGGTCTGTCGTTGCAGGTGCGAGAGGGCGAAATAGGCGTAGCCCGTCAACACCACGGTAATCGCCAGCAGCACCACGACGATGGCGGCGATACGGAAGCGGATCGTGGCGGGAGGTCCCGCAACGCGGGGAGGCGAATCGTCCACTGGCAACCTGTCATTCGGTTACGAACGCAACCGGGCGACCCGGTTACGCTCGTCAATGCAAGGTTTGGATCCGGTCATACAACTCGCCACCCCAGGGGAAATAGTCGCTGTGGTGGAAAGGTCGCAACGCGGCGGCCAGCGCGGCGCGATCGACTTCATTGAAGGTGACGCCCTGCTCGCTCAGGGTTTGCCGCAACGCCAACTCTTCCTGGCGCACATCCTGCGTCACCCGCTGCGCCGCCTCGCCGAAAATGCGCGCCAGCATCGGTCGATCCGCTGCGGGCAGGCTGTTCCAGAATTTCGCGTCCATGACGATCAACTGGGCATCCAGGATATGACTGGTCAAGTTGACCACCGGAGACACTTCGTAGAAGCGCATCGCCCGCATCGTCGGCAGCGGATTTTCCTGCGCGTCGACGATCTTCGCCTTCAGCGCCTGATAGGTTTCCTTGAACGGAATCGGCACCGGCCTCGCCCCCAGGGCGCGGAAGGTGAGGATCATGGTCGGAATATTCGGCACGCGAATGACCAGACCTTTGAAGTCATCCAGCGACCGCAGGGGGGTATGGGTCGTGACGTGGCGCTCTCCGTAGTAGGCCAATCCAAAGGTCTTGAGCCCGGTCTTCTGCTCCATGTCCGTCACCAGCTCCTGAAACAACGCGCTGTCGCGGAAGGCCCGCCAATGGTCGAAATCGCGGAACACATAGGGACCCGCGCCAATAGCCAGCGGTGGATAGATATTCAACAGATGGCCGAAGCTGAGATAGGCCATGTTGGCGGTGCCATACTTGAAACCTTCGACCACTTCGGCATCGGTCTTGCCAAGCTGCCCGCGCGGGAAAACCTGCAGTTGGTAGCGTCCTCCCAGTTGACTGTCGATCTGTTTCGCCGCCCACACGATGCCTTGGTTATGAGCCGTCGAATCATCGAGGATATGACCGAAAATAATGGTTTCCGCGTACCCTGGCGCGGTGACGACACAAGCCAGCAGTACGATCGCGAAGCGTAATGGAGAGAAGCGAATCTTTCGCATGATTGCACCATTTCGATATGACTGCCGATTTCAACTTGCGGAAACTGTGCACCTTTTTGGTATCAACAGTTCATAGACCGAGACGATAGACCGCGTCTTACCCAGTACCATGGACTTTGGCGGACACATTTGTGAGGCGAGGCAATCAAACAAGCGAACATTTTGAATGCAATGCGACAGAATGCCTCGAATCGCTCGACCCGGCTTGAGCCATTCTAATATTTCGGCCATGAAAGTAACAGATTCATGCTGCAATCAAGAGGCAATTGGCCCAGTATTACGATAACCCTCGATTCTCACAGTAGACTTGGAAAAATCGATCTTACATCAATCTGTTGCCATACCGGTCCGACCACCGACGACGGTGGAAAATCGCTACGCGGTTGCCCGATAACCGATCGTTCGCTATACATTGAACTAAATAACCCTTCCGAGGACATTTCGCATGATAAAGCGTTTATCGGTCGCCATCGCCGCTGCCGTTTTGTTATTCACCGCTCTGGTGCTACCGCCTGCCCAGGCCCAGAGCGTCAATCAGCAGCTCGCCGCCGGCAGCGTGCTGGAAACCATCAAGAAACGCGGTGCGATCAAGGTCGGCATGTCGACCTTTGTCCCTTGGGCGATGCGCGACAAAAACGGCGAACTGATCGGCTACGAAATCGATGTCGCCAAACAGCTGGCCGAAGACATGAAAGTCAAGGCCGAGTTCGTGCCCACCGCCTGGGACGGCATCATTCCCGCCCTGCTGGCCGGTAAGTTCGATCTGATCATCGGCGGCATGTCGATTACTCCGGAACGCAATCTAACCGTCAATTTCACCCAGCCCTACGCCCATTCCGGCATCCAAATAGTCGCCCACAAGGAACAGGCGGCCGGTTTCAAGTCGCTGGAGGATTTCGACAAGCCTGATGTGGTACTGGCCGTGCGCCGTGGCGCAACCCCGGCCACCGCTGCCAAGCGGATGCTGCCCAAGGCCACACTGCGTCAGTTCGATGAAGACGCGCTGGCTTTGCAGGAAGTGTTGAACGGCAAGGCCCATGCCTTTATCACCAGCACGCCCACCCCGGCATTCGAGGCGCTGAAGCACCCCGACAAGCTATTCCTGCCGATTCCCGAGCCGTTCATGCAGGGCGCAGAAGGGTTCGCGCTGCGCAAGGGCGATCCCGATGCGCTGAATTTCTTCAATAACTGGATTCTGTTGCGTCAACAGGATGGCTGGCTGAAAGAACGCCACGACTACTGGTTCAAGACCCGCGACTGGGCAGGACAGGTGGTGGGCGAATAGCCTGTCCGCCCCTTCACAATCCAGCGATAGAGTACGCAAAACGTACTCTACACCGCTTCACTCCCTACCGACGGGTCTCGCATCAGCCGCTCGCCACCCAGGCGAGCCGGCATCGTTTCGTGGTCTCCGATCCGGTTTCTTATCCGCATTGCGAATCCTTTATCCACTTTGCGCAACGAAATAGCGGGCGGATAGCTCATGCTCTTGAACATCTCATCCACCCTAGTTAAAAGCTTATGTGAGCTGGGCTTAACCACCGTGAGCGCCTGTTGCGCCGTTTGCCTGACCGCGCCGATTTCTCTGCTTCGTTCCAATGAAGTCAGCTGTACCGGCACGGTGGCGGCGGGAACCTGCAATCTGACCTTCACCAGCGCCGGAACCAAAACCTTGACGGCGGCCTACGTCGGCGATGCCAACTTCAGCAGCAGCACATCAACAGGCATATCGCACACGGTGCTCGCCACCACCGTGGAAGGAGATGGTGGCGGCGGCACGGTAACGGCTACCATCATTAACGATACCTCCTCATACATCGGCTTCGCCAATAGTCCGCCGCCCAGCTTCTCCGCCGCTCCCACTCCGCTGCCGACAAACGTCATCTTCCCCTACGGCGTATTCGGCTTCACCGCCGTCTGTCCCTCCGGCGGCACACTTATCCTCACGATGACCTATCCCAAGCCCCTGCCATCGAACACGCAATATTGGAAATACGGCCCGACCCTGGACAACGCCAATCCTCACTGGTATGTGCTGCCCGCCACCATCGCCGGCAACACCATCACTGTCACCTTGACCGATGGCGCGTTGGGCGATAGCGAC
>Ga0116179_1001485_pt1 | contig 17514 bp, 4 predicted proteins | sample AD_UKC071_MetaG_FD_89751 | JGI IMG/M metagenome (GOLD analysis project Ga0116179, IMG submission 89751) | Active sludge microbial communities of municipal wastewater-treating anaerobic digesters from USA - AD_UKC071_MetaG | ecosystem: Engineered > Bioreactor > Anaerobic > Digestate | place: USA...
CCCTGCATGGAACCGAAAACCCGCTGGCCCACATCGAATCCGGTTACCGCGGAACCGATCTCGGTGACGACGCCACACAGGTCGCCGCCGATCGGACCTGGATCTCCCGGGTAGAGACCCAGGACGTTGAGCACATCGCGGAAGTTCAGGCCGGCGGCCTCCACCCGGACCTGGACCTCGTTCTCGGCCGGTGGGTCCACCTCTGTCTCGGTGAGCCGGAGGTTGTCGATCGCCCCCCGCTCGGTGGGGGCCAGGACGTAATCGTCGGTGCGCGGCATCGGCAACTGGCCGCTGCGGGCCCAGTGCAGTAACCGGGGAACCAGGAACTTGCCCCGCCGGATCGCGATCTCGGGTTCCGTCACCGCGGAACCGAGCATGCGGGCGAGCCAGTCGGCCGGGTCCGCGGACGCGTCGATGTCCACGAGGCGGCAGCGCAGCGTGGGCTGCTCGGCGACAACGGTCCGGCCGATGCCCCACAGCGCGGTCTGCACCGGATCGACCGGCTCACCGGGTTCGGTGGCCACCGCCCGTTCGGTGACGATCCACAGTCCACCACTCAAGCTGGGCTTGGCCTCGGTCAGTGCGGTGTGCGCCGCCGCCAACAGTGCGCCGATCTCGGCTTCCAGCCGGCCGGTGAGCTCATCGGTCCGCTCCTCGGCGCCCACGTTCCCGGAACTGCGATAGACGATCCCGGCGACCGGCGTTCCCCGCTCGGCGGACTCGGCGAACGCCCGCTGCCACACCTGCGCATCGGCCGACGGATCCACGGTGACGGCCCCCGGCACCGCGGCCGCCAGTTCGTCGTCGCCGGCGATCAGCCAGGTGCCGGCCGCCGCCGCGGTGTCGCCGGGAAGGTCGTCCGGCTCCGGCGCAGCGGTCTCCTGCCAGCCCAGTGCGTAGAGCAGTCGGGTCGCGTCGCCGCCGAGGCCGCGCAGCAGCGCCTCCCGCGGAGCGCGCTTGACGGTGAACTCGGAGATCCCGCCGAGTCGACGGCCGTCGCGATCGAGGAACTCGATGTCGAAGACCTGGGTCTCGCCCTCGACGCTTCCGGCGTGCCAGCGCGCCCGGCAGTAGAACCGCCGCGGCATCCGCTCGCGGATCTCCACCTGCCCGTACCGCAGCGGCAGGAACAGGTCGGACACCCCGTGCTCGACCGCCAGCAGTGCCGGGAAGGCCGGGAACGCGACACCGGTGCACAGGTCCAGCAGGACCGGGTGGATGGGTTCGCCGCCCAGGTGCTCGGCGAGTTCCTCACCGACGGCGATGTCGCCGATCGCCTCGCCGCCCGTCTCTCCGGCCATCTCCGCGGCCGATTCCGCGGCCTTTGCCGCAGAGCCCACCCACAGCGACTTCAGGGACCCGGACCAGGTGGGTCCCCAGGCCAGTTCCATGTCGTTGAAGGTGTCGAACAGCTGCTGGGGGCTGGTGCGGGCCAACCGTTCGATCGCTTCATCGATCCCGGTCGGGGCACCGTCCGGCGCTGACGGCTCCTGGGCGGACGGTTCGGTGTCAGTTCCGCTGATGACGGTGCCGTCCGCGTTCAGCGACCACTCGGCGTCACGAACCCCGTACGGACGGCTGTGCACCTGGAAGGTCCAGCCGCCGTCGGCGGGGTGCATGGTCAACTGCACGTCGCGGGCGCTCTTCTCGGGCAGGATGATCGGCTCGTAGAAGAAGACGTCCTTGACCCGTGCCGGCGCACCCGCGGCGGCCAGGGCCATCGCGGCGTAGGTCGCACCGGGCACCACCACGGTGCCGTAGATGACGTGATGGGACAGCCACGGTTGCGTGCGGATCGACAGCACGCTGCTGTAGACGGTGTCACCGGAGGCCAGATCCTTGGCGCTCCCGAGGATCCCGGACGCCGATGCGCCGTCGGAGCCCATTCCGCTGAGCCCGGAGGTCTTGGGCCAGTAGCGGCGGCGCTGGAACGGATAGGTGGGCAGTTCCAGGATGTGGCCCGGGGTGTGCCGCCTTGCGCCGAAATCCGGCCGGTGGCCGCTGATGTACGCGGCGGCCAGTGCCTCGGTGATCTGACGCTGTGCGTTGGCGCCCTTGCGCAGTGACACGATCGTGGTGGGCGCGGGCCGGGCCTCGGGCCAGGTCTGCAGGGCCGCGGCGGTCAGGATCGGCTGCGGACCGATCTCCATCAGGACCGAACAACCCAGGGCCGCGACGGTGGCGACACTTTCGGTGAACTGCACCGGCTGCCGGGAGTGCTTGCGCCAGTACTGCGCGTCGATGGGGGTGTCCGCGGTCAGTACCGCCCCGGTCCGGTTGCAGACCAGGGGCAGGGCCGGCGGGGCGAACTCGAACTGCCCGGCGAAGGTCTCGAACTCGTCGAGCACCGGATCCAGCATCTCCGAGTGGAAGGCGTGCGACGTCTCCAGCCAGGTGCACCGGGTGGCGTCCTGGCTGCAGGCGGCGACGATCTGCTCGAGATCCTCGCCCGGGCCGGACAGCACCGTATTGCGGCCGTTGTAGGCGCCCACCGACACCCGCGGGTACGGATCGGCGGCGCGCACCACGTACTCGGGATCGGCGAACACCGCCACCATCCGCCCACCCGGGGGCAGGCTGCCGAACAACCGTCCGCGTTCGGCGATCAACCGCGCACCGTCTTCGAGGCTGAACACCCCGGCGACGCAGGCCGCCGCGTACTGGCCCACGCTGTGGCCCAGGACGACATCGGGCTCGATACCCCAGGACTGCCACAGCCGGGCCAGGCCCATCTCCACCGCGAAAATCGCGGGCTGGGCGAAGGAGGTGTGCCGCAACGTCTCGGCGGCCTCGCGGTCACCGGACAGCAGCACCTCGAGCAGGGGCCGGGGCAGGATCGGATCGACTGCCTGCGCGCAGCGGCGCACCGTCTCGGCGAAAACCGGTTCGCTGTCGAACAACTCGCGGGCCATCCCCGGGTACTGGCAACCCTGGCCCGGGAAGAACCACGCCGTGGTGGGCGGGTCGGCGCATTCGCCGCGCAGCACGCCCGGGCGCAGCCGGTTGGCCACCAGGTCGTCGAGCAGCATGCGGGCCTCGTGCACCGAGTTCGACACCACCGCCGCCCGGTGCTCGAACTGCGCACGCCCGGTGCCGGCGGTGTGGCACACATCGGCGATATCGGCGTCGGGGTGCGTTTCCAGCCAGGCGGAGTAGCGCTGGGCCAGCGCCGTCAGGGCCGGTGCCGACCGCGCCGACAGGGGCAGCACGTTCCACGACGGGTGAGTTGGTTCCGCCTGGTGGGGCGGTTCCGGCGCCTCGGCCGGCGCCTCGGCCGGCGCGGCCTGGGGGGCCTCCTCGATCAGCACGTGGGCGTTGGTTCCGGTGAACCCGAACGAACTGATCCCGGCCCGGCGCGGCCGGCCCTCCGCCACCTGCCAGGGCGTGGGGTGCGCGACCACCCGGACGGGCAGCGAGTCCCACGGGATGTGCGGTGAGGGGGTGTGGAAGTGCAGGCTCTGCGGGAGCAACTCGTGCTGCAGCGACAACACGACCTTGATCAGGCCGGCGACGCCCGCCGCCGACTCCAGGTGGCCGATGTTGGTCTTCGCGGTGCCGATCAGCAACGGGCGGTCGGGCTCCCGGTCGGTGCCGTACACCGCCGCGGCGGCCTGCACCTCGATCGGGTCGCCCAGCGGGGTGCCGGTGCCGTGGGCTTCCAGGTAGTCGACGTCACCACCACGCAGACCGGCCCGGTCCAGGGCGGTGCGGATGAGCCGCTGTTGCGCGCCGCCGTTGGGCACCGTCAAGCCGCTGGAGGCGCCGTCCTGGTTGACCGCGGTGCTGCGGATGACCGCGCAGATCCGGTCACCGTCGCGCTGGGCGTCGCTGAGCCGCTTGAGCACCAGGACGCCGCAGCCCTCGCCCCGGACGTAGCCGTCGGCGGCGGCGTCGAAGGTCTTGCACCGGCCGTCCGGGGCCAGCATCCGGGCACGGGAGGCGGCGACGATGGAGGCCGGGCTGAGCAGGATGTTGACCCCGCCGGCCAGCGCCATATCGCAATCGCCGGAGTGCAGGGCCTGGGTGGCCTGGTGGACGGCCACCAGCGAGGAGCTGCAGGCGGTGTCCATCGCCACCGCCGGACCCTCCAGTCCCAGGGTGAACGCCACCCGGCCGGCGATGGCGTTGAGCGCATTGCCGGTGATGAAGTAGGCCTCCAGGTTCTCCACCGAGTTGCCCGACATCAGGTGCGCGTACTCGTTGGCGCCGACCCCGACGAACACCCCGGTTCGGCTGCCCCGCAGCGATGTCGGCGCGTAGCCCGCTCTTTCCAAGCCTTCCCAGGCTATTTCGAGCATCAAACGCTGCTGCGGGTCCATCCAGACGGCTTCGCGCGGGGATATGCCGAAGAACTCCGGATCGAATTGGTCGACACGGTCCAGGTAGCCGCCGCTGCGGGTGTAGATCTTGCCCGGGGTCTGCTGGTCGGGGTCGTAGAACTCGTCGACGTCGAAGCGGTCCTCGGGGATCTCGCGGATCGCGTCCACCCCGCCGGAGAGCACCTCCCAGTACGCGTCGGCGTCGGGGGAACCCGGGAAGCGGCAGGCCACCGCGATGATGGCGATCGGCTCGTCGGCCGCCGACGAGACCGGCCTGACCGGGATTGCGGCGCCGGGCTTGTCGGTGAGGCCGAGAACGTCGCCGAGCAGGTAGTCCGCCACATCGGACAGCCGCGGGAAGTCCATCGCCAGGGTGGCCGGCAACTCCTTGCCGACGGCCTGTTCCAGTCGGCGGCGCAGTTCGATGGCCATCAGCGAATCCATGCCGAGGTCGAAGAACCCGGCTTCCTCGCGAACGTCGGACACATCGACCCGGGTGACCTCGGCGACGGCGGTGCGCAGGAACTCCAGCAGAATCTTCCGGCGCTGCTGGACCGGGGCCGCCGTGAGTCGACCGACCAACGCCGTGGGTCCCAGTGGGCCGGACGCGGCGGGTGGCGAGTCCCCGGCCTCCGGGGCGAGGCCGTCGAGCAAGGCCCGCCGACCGGCCTGCAGGTAGATCGGAAGGAAACGGGCCCAGTCGATCCGGGCCACCACGGACTCCGGGTTCGTCGGCGCGGCGGCCTCGGCGATCAGGTCGGCGATGGCGGGCAGAGCCTGGGCGGGGGACAGCGTGTGGACCCCCCGCAGCTCCAGTTGGGCCCGGGCGTCACCGTCGGCCATGCCTCCTGAGGTGCGACCGGCCGAGAACGGCCCCAGGTTGACGCTGACCGCCCGGACGCCGCGCTCGCGCAGCTGCCAGGTCAACCCGTCGAGATAGGCGTTGGCCGCGCTGTAGGCGGTCTGGCCGAAGCTGCCCCACACCGCGGAGATCGAGGAGGTGAACAGCACAAAATCCAGTTCCGGGCCGGCGACCGCCTCGGCGAGATGCCATGCGCCCCAGACCTTCCCGGCGAAGACCCGGTCCACTTCGGCACCGTCCAGCGCGGTCAGCGGGGTGGTGCTGTTCTCTCCGGCGGCGTGCACGATCCCGGCCAGCGGTGGGAGTTCGGCCCGCATCATGGCGGTCAGTCGGGCGACGTCATGCGGATCGGCGACATCCGCGGCGACCACCCGGATATCGCAGCCGTGCTGTTCGCGCAGTGCCTCGATACGGTCCCGGGTGGCATCGTCCGGGGTGCGGCGACTCGTCAGGACCAGATGTCCGGCGCCGCGGGCGGCGAGGTACTCCGCGAGTTCGAGGCCGAGGGCGCCGAGTCCGCCGGTGACCAGATAGGTTGCCGTGGAACGTAGTTCCAGCGCTGCGGGGTCCTGCCGTGCGGCGCTTCTGACCAGGCGGGGGACGTGCACCGCGTGCTGACGCAGCGCGATCTGGTCCTCGCCCGGGGCCGCGGTCGCGATGCAGCCGACCAGCCCCGACCAGTCGTCGTCGCCGGGGCCGGACAGATCCGCGAGCCCGCCCCAGGGCTGGGGGTACTCCAGTGCGGCGGAGCGACAGAACCCCCACAGGCTGCTTTGTTCGGGTGACACCGTGTCGGAGTCGATGATGTGTTGGGCGCCGCGGGTGACCACCCAGACGGCGTTGCGGAGGTCGGCGGCGGCCGCGGCGCGGAACAGTCGCTGGGTTCCGCCCAGGACGCGGTGCTGCATCCGCAGCAGCGACTGCATCGACGGTGTGCCGGTGCCCAGGGCCGCGAGATGCAGAACCCGCAGTCCGGCCCCGTCGTTCGCCGCCGAGTCGTGCGCCGCTGAACGCAGTTCGGCGGCCAGCCGTTCCTCGTCGGCGTCGGTTGCGGGCAGGCCGAAGGTGCGGCACCGGTGGCCGGCCGCGGTGAGCGCGTCGGACACCGAATCCAGAAGGCCGGCGTCGTCGCCGACCAGCGCCCAGGCGGCCTGGCCCGCCCCGGGTGTCAGAGTGGCCGGCTGCCAGCGGATCTCGTAGCGGATATCGGTGGCCGCGGCACGGGCGTCCGGGGCGGCCGCCGATGAGTTCCGGACGCTGGCCGGTTTGCCCCCGAACCAGTACTGGCGATGCTCGAAGGGGTACGGCGGCAGGTCGACCTTCTTCGCCGTCGCGGGCGCGAGAGCATCGAAATCGGGCAGGCCGCCGGCGACGTAGACCGCGGCCAGGGCCTCGGCGATCTGGCGTTGGTCGGCGACATTGCGGCGCATCGCCGGGACCGCCTTCGGCGTGGCCGCCCCGTCCGGCCAGGCCCGCAGTGCCGCGGCGGTGAGCACCGGTTGCGGGCCCACCTCGAGCAGCAGTGTGCAGCCGAGTTGGGCCATGGTGGCGACACCCTTGGCGAACTCGACCGGCTGGCGCGAGTGACGGCGCCAGTAGGCGCCGTCCAGCGCGGCGTTGCGGCCCAGCGCGGCGCCGGTCCGGTTGCAGATCAGAATCCGTTGCGGCGCAGCGAATTCGAAACGGTTCGCGTAGGCCTCGAACTCGTCGAGAGCCGGGTCCAGCAGTGCCGAATGGAAGGCGTGGCTGGTGTCCAGCCATTCGCAGCGGACACCGTCGGCGGTGAGCCGGGCAACCACCTGCTCCAGTTCGGCGCCGGGACCCGACAACACGGTGCTGGCACCGTTGTAGGCGGCAACCGACAGACCCGGGAACTCGTCGGTGAGGCGCTCCACCCGATCCGGGTCGGCGAAGATCGCCGACATCCGACCCCCGGCGGGCAGGTCGCCGAAGAGACGGCCACGTTCGGCCAGCAGTCGGGCGCCGTCCTCCAGGCTGAACACCCCCGCGACGCAGGCCGCGGCGTACTGCCCGACGCTGTGTCCGAGGACCACGTCGGGTTCGAAGCCCCAGGACTGCCAGAGCCGGGCCAGGCCCATCTCCACGGCGAAGATCGCGGGCTGGGCGTGACGGGTCTGCTGCAGTGCGGCGGCGCCGTCCGGGTCACCGGGGTCTGCGTCGACGCCGAAGATCACGTCCAGCAGGGGTCGGTCGAGGATGTCGGCGACCGCCGCCGCGCACCGGGTCATGGTGTCGGCAAAGACCGGTTCGGTCTCGAACAACTCGCGGGCCATCCCGGGGTACTGACTGCCCTGCCCGGGGAACAGCCAGGCGGTCTTGGGCCGGTCCGTGCAGTCGCCACGCACCAGACCGGGGGCCGGGCGTTCATCGGCCACCGCGTCGAGGAGTTCCCGCGCGGCATCCAGGGAATTGACGACGCAGGCGGCCCGGTGTTCGAAGTGGGCCCGGCCCGATCCGGCGGTGCGGCACACGTCGGCGAGCGTCGCCTCCGGGTGCTCGTCCAGCCAGGTGCGGTACTCCGCCGCGGTCCGAGCCAGGGCGGCCGGAGTGCGGGCGGACAGCGGCAACACCCGGAACCTGCGCGGGTCGGTGGGCGCGGCGGCGTTGACGGTCGGCGCCTGGGGCGCCTCTTCAAGAATCACGTGGGCGTTCGTGCCGGAGAACCCGAACGAACTGACGCCGGCGATGCGGGGCCGCGCACCGCTCTCCCAGGCGCGGGCCTGGTCGACCACCCGCACCGGGATCCGGTCCCACGGAATGTGCGGCGAGGGGGTGCGGAAGTGGAGATGGCGGGGCAGTTCCTGGTGTTCGAGGGCCAGCACGACCTTGAGCACCCCGGCGACGCCGGCGGCGGCCTCCAGGTGCCCGATATTGGTCTTCGCCGAGCCGATCAGCAGGGGTTGCCCGGTGTCGCGGCCGGGGCCGAGTGCGGCGGCGGCGGCCTGGGCCTCGATGGGATCGCCCAGTGACGTCCCGGTGCCGTGTGCCTCGAGATAGTCGATATCGCGTGGACTCAGGCCCGCCCGTTCCAGCGCCTCGGTGATGACCCGCTGCTGAGCCACACCGTTGGGCACGGTGAGCCCACCGGACGCGCCGTCCTGGTTCACCGCGCTGCCGCGGATCACCGCGCGGATCCGGTCACCGTCGCGAATCGCGTCCTCGAGACGTTTGATGACGATGACGCCGCAACCCTCGCCGCGCACGTAACCGTCGGCGGCCGCGTCGAACGTCTTGCACCGGCCGTCGGGGGACAGCATCCGGGACTGCGAGAAGGTGATCATGGTGGCCGGGCTGAGCAGGACGTTCGCGCCGCCGGCCAGCGCCAGGTCGCACTCACCCAGACGCAGCGCCTGACATGCCTGGTGAATGGCCACCAGCGACGAGCTGCACGCGGTGTCGACGGTGACCGCGGGCCCCTGTAATCCCAGCCGGTAGGAGATCCGTCCGGCCCCGGCGGCACCGGACGTGCCGATCGCCAGGTAGGCCTCGATCTCCGGGTAGGTCAGGGCATCCGAGGCCATGCCGAGGTAGTCGTGGGTGGAGAGCCCCACGAAAACCCCGGTCCGGGTATTGGCCAGGGCGGTCGGAGCGGTGCCCGAGTGTTCCACCGCCCGCCACGCGGTCTCCAGCAGCAGTCGGTGCTGCGGGTCCATGAACTCCGCCTCGCGTGCCGAGACCCCGAAGAACGGGGCGTCGAAGCCGGTGACGTCGTCGACGAAACCGGCGCGGCGGGTGACGACCTTGCCCGGGGCAGCGGGGTCCGGATCGAAGAACTCATCGGCGTCCCACCGGTCCGCGGGGACCTCCGACACCGCGTCCCGGCCGCTGTGCAGCAAATCCCAGAACTGGTCGGCATTCGCGGCACCGGGCAGCCGCGCCGCGTAGCCGATGATGGCGAAACGAGGCGTCTGGTCACTCATGTCCGGTGGCTTCCATCACTTCCGTGTCGGCACTTCCGTGTCGGCTCCGAGTCGGCTCCGAGTCGGCTCCGAGTCGGCGAGGCGTTCGATGCCCGCGGGCACCCCGAAACCTCCGAACGGTTCGGCCCGCTCGTCCTCCCCGGACGGCCCCGGCCGACTCGATCTCCCCCGGGCAAGTATGGCACGCGTGCAGGCGGCCCACGGCGGCGTTCCGGTGCAGGTCGGTCGGGTCTGGCGGCGGACAGCGGGGTCGCACGGTTATCTTGGGGGGTCTGGTCGCAGCGTGCGGGCCCGTCGGCCGTGCTGTTTCGGGGCCGGGGCAAACCGGATGACGCCGGAAGAAATCGGGAGAGACCGGGAGAGAATCAGTGCAGATCGGGAAGATCACGGTCGGCACCATCGACGATTGGGCGCCGAGGCCGGGCACGCTGATCTCGTGGCACCCGACCAGCGCGGCGATGGCGAAGGCCCGTAACGCGCCGGTGAGTCCGGTGCCGGTCAGCTACATGCAGGGCCAGCACATTCGCGGAGTGTGTGAGCAGGAGGCCGCCGGGCTCGACTACTCCCGGCAGATCATCGCCACCTGTGAGGTGCCCGGCCGGTGCGATGTCGCGGCCATGAACCACGCCATCAACGCGTATCTGCGCCGGCACGACACCTACCGGAGCTGGTTCACCTACACCGATGACGGGGAGATCCTCCGGCACACCCTTGCCGACCCGGCCGATATCGAGTTCGAGCCCGTCGAGCACGGTGAGATGTCGGCTGAGGACGCCCGCAAGCACATCGTCGACATCCCCACCCCGCTGGAGTGGGGCTGTTTCTCGTTCGGGATCGTGCAGAGCGAGGACCACTTCGACTTCTACGCCAGCATCGACCACGTCCACGGTGACGCGGCGTTGATCGGGATCACGATGCTGGAAGCCCACGGCATGTACACGTCGCTGACCGCCACCGGGCAGCCCCTGGCGCTCCCCCCAGCCGGCAGTTTCGACGATTTCTGTCGGAAGGAGCGCGCGGCCACCGCCACCCTCACCGTCGACTCGCCGGAGGTTCGCGCCTGGATCGAGTTCGCCGAGAACAACGACAACACCCTGCCCGAGTTTCCGCTGCCGCTGGGCAATCCGCTGGAACCGACCGTCGCCGAGATGACCGGCGAGATGATCCTCGACGCCGAACAGACCGCGAAGTTCGAGGCGGCCTGCGCGGCGGCCGGCGTGCGGTTCGTCGGCGGGCTGTTCGCCTGCACCGCCAAGGTGGAACATGAGCTGACCGGCGCCGCGACGTACTACGGGCTGACGCCGCGGGACACCCGACGGACATCGGACGACTTCACCGCACAGGGCTGGTTCACCGGGCTGGTGCCGATCACCGTGCCCATCGCCGCGACATCGTTCGGCGAAGCCGCCTGGGCGGCGCAGGAGTCCTTTGACACCGGTCAGAAACTGGCCAGGGTTCCCTACTACCGCGTCCTCGAACTCGCGCCGTGGCTGGAGAAGCCCCGGCCGAACTTCCCGGTGGCGAATTTCCTGCACGGCGGGGCCGCCCCCCTCAACGCCATTCTCGCGGCGACCGATCTGGGCTACTCCAACAACATCGGGATCTACTCGGACGGACGGTTCTCCTACCAGCTGACGATCTACGTGTTCCTGTACGACGGTGGAACCGCCATGTCGGTGCTCGGTCCGGACAACCCGATCGCCCGGAAGTCGATCGCCCGGTACATCGACGCGATGAAGACGGTGTGCCTGCAGGTCGCGGAGGCCGGCGACTGGGGACACGGTGTTTGAGAGCACGGTTTCCGGGCTGACATGCGGCGGCTAGCCGGCATCGTCGTGCGGTGGCCCGCCGCCGTCATCCTGGTCTGGGTGGCGATGGCCGTCCTCCTGCCGCAGTCCTTTCCCAGCCTCAACGAGATGGCGCAGAAGAATCCGCTGGCGATGCTGCCCGGGAACGCGCCGTCCAGCGTTGCCGCCAGGGAGATGACGAAGGGGTTCTCCGAAACCGGGACCGACGACCTGCTGCTGGTGGTGCTCAGCGACGAACGGGGAGTCGGCGGGGCCAACGAGGCCGGTGCCGGCCGCGACCAGGAGGCCACCTACCGCAAACTGGTCACCGCGCTGCGCGACGACCCCGACGTCGTCATGCTGCAGGACTTCCTGGAAACCCCCGCCTTGCGCACCTTCCTGACGAGCAAGGACGGCAAGGCCTGGGTGGTGCCGGTGGGTCTGACGGGCGCCCTGGGCACCCCGCAGGCCTACGCGGCCTTCAACCGGGTGTCGGGCATCGTCGCGCAGAACACCGCGGGCAGTCCGCTGCAGGTGCACCTGACCGGGCCGGCCGCGACGGTGGCCGACCTGACCGTCGCCGGCGAGCGCGACCGCGCCCCCATCGAGATCGCGATCGCCGTCCTGGTGCTCGCGGTGCTGCTGATCGTGTACCGCAACCCGATCACCATGCTGGTGCCGCTGATCGGCATCGGCATGTCGCTGGTCATCGCCCAGGCGGCGGTCGCCGGCCTCTCCGACGTCAGCGGGCTCGGGGTGTCGAATCAGGCCATCATTCTGCTGAGCGCGATGATCGCCGGCGCGGGAACGGACTACGCGGTTTTCCTGATCAGCCGTTACCACGACTACGTGCGGCGCGGGGAGAGCTCCGACGACGCGGTGCGCCGGGCCATGGGCTCGGTCGGCAAGGTGATCACCGCGTCCGCCGCCACCATCGGGCTCACCTTCCTGGCGATCAGCTTCGCCCGGATGGGGGTGTTCTCCACCGTCGGGGTGTCGTCGGCGGTGGGGGTCGCGGTGGCGCTGCTGGCCGCCCTGACGCTGCTGCCCGCGATCCTGGTCCTCGTCGGGCGGCGCGGCTGGATCGCACCGCGGCGGGAACTCACCGCCGGGCTCTGGCGCCGTTCCGGTATCCGCATCGTGCGCCGGCCGCGGACGTATCTGCTGGCCAGCCTGCTGGTCCTGGGGCTGCTGGCCGCCAGCGCCGGAATGGCCCGGTACAACTACGACGATCGCAGGGCGGTCGCGCCGAGCAGCCCGAGTGCGGTGGGCTACCAGGCGTTGGAACGCCATTTCGACCTCAACCAGTTCGTCCCGTCCTATGTGCTGATCCGATCGGAGCGCAATCTGCGCACGCCGCGGGCGCTCGCCGATATGGAGCAGATGGCCGAACGCATCAGCCAACTCCCCGATATCGCGATGGTCAACGGCATCACCCGGCCGCTCGGGCAGGTGCCCAGGGAGTTCCGGGCCACCTATCAGGCGGGGCTGGTCGGCGAACGGCTCAGTGACGGCTCGGCGACGATCGCCGAGAACATGGACGGTCTCAACCGGCTCTCCGACGGGGCCGACACCCTTGCCTCCGGACTCGTGGACGTGCGCGTCGAGGTCAACGATCTCGCGACCAACATCCAGGGCATGGTTGACGCCGTCTCGGCCCTGAAAACGCACTACAGCGGCGACACGCTGGTGAAGAACGTCGAGGTCGCGGCGAAACTGGTCAACGCCGTCAACGAACTCGGCAACTCCATGGGCCTGAGTTACCAGGCGGGCCGGGACCTGGTCGGCTGGGTGGGGCCGGTCCTGGCGGCGCTGCACGGCAACGTCGTCTGCGACCTCAACCCGTCGTGCAGCGAGACCCGCGGGCACTTTCAGCGCCTGGTCGACGCGCGCAATGCCGGGACCATCGACAAGATCAACGACCTGGCCGGGCAGCTGAAGTCGTTGCAGGACACCCAGTCCCTGAGCGCCACCCTGGCCAGGCTGCGGGTCGCGCTGTCGAGCCTGAACGCGACGATGCGCGCCATGGGACTCGACACCCCGGCCGGTGCGCAGAGCACCATGACCGAATTCCGCCGCCAGGCCGACCGGGCCGCCGACGGCAGCCAGGAGGTGGCGGCCGGGGTGGATCAGGTGGTCCGGCAGATCGAGGTGATGCGATCCGGGCTCGATCAGGCGGCGGCGTTCCTGCGGTCGCTGGAGCAGGACGCCGCGGCGCCGTCGATGGCCGGGTTCAACATTCCGCCCGAGGTGCTGGAGACGACCGACTTCCAGACCGCCTCGAGGACCTTCATCTCGCGGGACGGCCACTGGGCGCGCTACCTGGTGTTCACCAAGCTCGACCCGTTCAGTTCCGCGGCGATGGACCAGGTCAACACCATCCTGGACACCGCCAGGTCGGCGCAGCCCAACACCAGCCTGGCCGGCGCCACCATCTCGATCGGGGGATACCCCGCCGCCCTGCGCGACACCCGCGACTACTACCGCGACGACATCCGATTCATCGTGGCCGCGACGGTCGTCATCGTCCTGCTGACGCTGATTGTGCTGCTGCGGGCGCTCATCGCGCCGCTCTACCTGGTCGGCTCCGTGGTGATCTCGTACTTCGGCGCACTCGGCATCGGTGTGCTGGTCTTCCAGTACGGGTTCGGCCAGCCCCTGCACTGGACGGTGCCGCCGTTGGCCTTCGTCGTGCTGGTCGCGGTGGGCGCCGACTACAACCTGCTGTTCGCATCGCGATTACGCGACGAATCCCCGCGCAGCACCCGGTTCGGGGTGATCAGGACGTTGTCGTCGACCGGGGGCGTCATCACCGCGGCGGGCTTGATCTTCGCCGCCTCGATGTGGGGTTTGCTGTTCTCCAGCATTGGTACCGTGGTGCAGGGCGGTTTCGTCATCGGCGCCGGGATCCTGTTGGACACCTTCCTGGTTCGCACGGTTCTGGTTCCCGCCGTGGCCACCCTGTTGGGGAAGGCGAACTGGTGGCCGTCACGAGCGATAGCGCGGGGGAGAGCCGGATGGAAATCCCCAGCATGAGGAAAGCCCGAGCATGAGGAAAGCCCGAGTATGAGGGAAGACCGAGCATGAGGAAACTGGCCGCGGTCGCGACGGCACTGCTGAGCGTGTTCGCCGCGGGTGGGGCCGCCTCGGCGAGCGAGGAGTCCCCGGACACGACAGCCGCGGCAGCCGCAACGGACGCGGACGCGACAGCCGGTGAGCCGGCCCCGCTGCTGGGCACGCCGGGCCGCGGGTACGCCCTCGGCGGCGCGCACGTCGCGGGCATCCCCTATGAGGAGTACATCCGCCGGACCGGCGCGGAGTGGTTCCCGCACCTGGACCGGCAGATCATCGACTACCCGGCCGGACAGGTGCAGGGCCACACCCTGGAACGGCTCTTCCCGGGGATCGGGCGGCTGGATGACGAGTTCCCCGGCCTGGGTCTCGACGGCCCGAGTGTCGGCGAGTCGGTCGACGAGGGGGCCGGCAATGTCATCAGGGCGGTCGACGAGGGCGGCCAGGGCATGGTTCTCGGCCTGTCCGAGGGCGCCATGGTGGTCAACGCGGTACAGGCCCGGCTGGCCAGTGATCCCAACGCGCCGCCACCGGACCAGTTGTCCTTCGCGGTGTATGGCGACCCGATCGGTCAGCACGCGTTCGGCGACGGTTTCCTGCGGCAGAACTTCCCGGTGGGCAGCGTCGTTCCGTCGCTGGACTTCCGGATCCCGCCGCCGGTGGAAAGCCAGTACGACACCTACTCGTTCGTATCGGCCTACGACAGCATCGCCGACTGGCCGGACCGCCCGGACAACTGGATGTCGGTGCTGAACGCGATCGCGGGTCTGGCGACCGGTCACACCGCGGTGGCGTTCACCAACCCGAGCATGGTTCCGGAGCGCAACGTGCGGACGACGGTCAATTCCCGGGGCGGTAAGACCACGACGTACATGATCCCCGAGAAGCACCTGCCGTTGGTGCTCCCGTTCAAGTACCTCGGTGTCGACGAGGACACGCTGAACCGGCTCGACGCGATTCTGCTGCCGATGGTCGATGCCGGCTACTCCCGGAACGACGACCCGTCCACCGCGCCGATCACCGTCGACCCGGTCAACGGCTATGACCCCGCGGAGATCACCGCGCCGGCCACCCAAGCGGCGTTCGGTGAGGATGTCGGAACCGATCCGATCTCCCAGATGCTGGCATTGGTCAACAGCAGTTTCTCCTCCCCTGAGGGCTGACCGGGGATCGCGAAAGCGCCGGTCACGAACCCAGTAGTCCCGCGACCAGCAGTACCGTTCCCACCACGGCCAGCAGCGCGGCGACCTCCCGTCGCTGTCGGGCGCGAACCCAGCGATGCATCGCGGTCATCGCCGCGCTGGTGCGTCCCGGGGCGACCAGATAGGCCAGCAGCGGAATCTCGATCAGCGCGAACGCCACGGCGTTGAAGATCAGCAGCGCCGCGAACTGGGTGGCCGGGGTTGCCCCGGCGGCGGCGATGATCGCCAGCGCGGCCAGGTAGTCCACCGACGGCAGCGCGATACCCAGGCCGGCGATGCCGGCGACCCACAGCGACTGACCTTCCAGCAGCCGGGTCAGCCAGGGCGGTGGGGTGCGGGCCCGTCCGGTCGTCAGCGCCAGGGCGGCCGCGGCCAGGAGGGCGAGCACCCCCAGCGTGACCTGGACCCGGGGCAGGGACACGTGGGCGGACATCGGCAGGTGCGCATCGACGAGGAACAGCACCGCCGAGCCCACCGCCAGGCCCATCAGGAAGCCGCCGGACAGGAATGCGGTCAGTTGCAGCACGGGCCGGGTCCGATTCAGCATCAGCACGGTCATCCCGATCCGGAACGGTTCCAGACTGACGGCCACGGCCATCACGAGGAGAGTGACCCACATGGGTGTCGTGTCAGGCGTCCAAGCGGACGAACTGGCCCCGGCGGAACTGTTCCACGCATGCCGCGCGCCGCACCTTGCCGCTGGTGGTCGTCGGGATCGCCCCGTGCTCCACCAGCACGATGTCGGCGACCTGCAGGCCATGCGTCCGCGAGATCGCCGCGATCACCTCCTCTTTCACGCTGCCCAGTTCGCCGACCCGCTCCGGCCGGCGGAACTCGACGATGGTGACCAGGTCCTCGGTCTGGTCCCCGGACACGGCGATCGCCGCGACCCGGCCGCGGGTGATCTGCTGCACCGTCGCCTCGATGTCCTCCGAGTAGTGGTTGCGGCCCCGGACGATCAGCATGTCCTTGATACGGCCCACGATGAACAGCTCACCCTCGACGATGAACCCGCGGTCCCCGGTCCGTAACCAGCCGCTCTCGGGATACCCGCCGACCAGCGTCGCGCCGAAGGCCGAACCGGTCTGCTCGGGCTTGCGCCAGTACCCGGCGGAGACGTTCTCGCCGTGGGTCCAGATCTCGCCGACGGTCCCGTCCGGGCAGGGCCGGCAGGTGTCGGCATCGACGATCCGCACCAGCGGTGAGACCGGCAGACCGTACCGCAGCAGCGGGCTGCCACCGGGCTTGGGCACGGCTCTGCCCTGAGAAAGCTGGTCAGGGTCGAACTCGACGACCTGCGGCGCACGGCCGTTACTGCCGCTGGCCACGAAGACGGTCGCTTCGGCCAGACCGTAGGACGGCAACACCATCTCCGGCCGGAACCCCACGGGGGCGAAGCGCTCGTTGAATCGGACCAGCGTCGACGGGTGGACGCGCTCGGCCCCGTTGATGATGCCGATCACGCCGCTGAGATCCAGGCCCGCCAGCTCGTCGTCGGTGGTGCGCCGAGCGGTTAGATCGAAGGCGAAGTTCGGGGCCGCGGAGAAGGACTTCGGATGACGAGCCAACGCCTGCACCCACCGCGCCGGACGCCCGAGGAAGGCCAGCGGGCTCAGCAGGTCCGCGCCGCACCCGTCGAGGATGGGCGCCGCGATTCCGAGCATCAGGCCCATATCGTGGTAGAACGGCAGCCACGAGACCAGCTTGCCCCCAGGTGGCAGCGTTCCGCCGTGGTTGACGAGGTAGTCCGGCATCAGTTGCTCGAAATTCGCCACGAGGTTGCGGTGCGAGATCATCACCCCGGCCGGAAGTCGCGTCGACCCCGAGGTGTACTGCAGGTAGGCGATGTCCGGTCCGTCGGGTACTTCGGGACTGATCGTGGGACTGGTGTCGAGGTCGAGGTTGTCCACTGCGATCACGGCGACCACCGCGGCGCCGTCGTCGACATGCTGAGCGGCGATGTCGAACACCCCACTGGTGGTCAGCACCACGGCGGGCGAGGTGTCGGTCACCACGGCTCTGAGTCGCTCGTCGTGGGAGCCCGGGACGGGAACGGCCAACGGGACGGCGATGAACCCGGCCTGCATGGCCCCCAGGAACGCCACGATGAAGGCCAGCCCCTGCGGTGCGACGATCAGCGCCCGGTCGCCCGGTGAACCGTGCTGGCCGACCTCGCGGGCCATGTTCAGTGTGCGCCGATACAGCTGTGACCAGGTCAGGCTTTCGGTGATGCCGTCCCAGTCCCGGTCGTAGTCGGTGAACGTGAAGGCGAGGTCATCCGGAGTCAGACCAGCGCGTTCGCGCAGCACGGACAGAATCGAGACGTTCGGC